>Ga0209460_1000050_pt1 | contig 211506 bp, 179 predicted proteins | sample EBPBio132013_DNA_FD_185868 | JGI IMG/M metagenome (GOLD analysis project Ga0209460, IMG submission 185868) | Wastewater treatment Type I Accumulibacter community from EBPR Bioreactor in Madison, WI, USA - Reactor 2_5/13/2013_ DNA (SPAdes)... | ecosystem: Engineered > Bioreactor > EBPR >... | reverse complement strand
GGGAGTAGATAGTCGGTCTTGCGGTCAGCGATAATGAAGTGGGCCATGTGACGACTCGGTAGCTCGAACAAAGTATGATTTTATCATGTACGGCTTACGGCACCGCGAAAGTCCGACAGGCTGCTAGAGTTAACACTCAGCATAAGGCGGTCGGAAACCAGGCATTATTCCGGACAGGTTGTTGATAAATAACGCCCTGACGAGCGCGACAAGGCCCCGATAACCCGGGCCAGCAGACCTTGGGGGATGTCTTAACGAGCACCGCCGAAGACGCTCGAGAGGGTAAGCCTCCGAAATCCTAGCCCCGGAAATGGCAATCACGCGGAGATGGCGCGAAACCAGTGTTTAGGTCGTTTCGCGTGGCATGACTGCCTGACGCCAGCCGAGCCTTTCGGGGCCCCCACAGCTGACCCCGCCCCCCGCGGGCAGGGAGGTCCTCTCCGCCGGACGGGGTCGGAAGCGGCAGGTCGTAGAGGGCGTCTCCCACCGCCGCGTCGCAGTAGCCGAACAGCGCTGCATGAAGTGAATCGTCGGGATCACTGGGAGCGATGTCCGACGGCGTCCGACACCGGACTTCGAATTCGGCGGCTCGATCAGTGCCGGCGGTCGCTGCATGCGGCTTCCGTTGATGACATGGTGTTGTTGCACTTGTCCGCTGCACCCTCGGTCAGCGACGGACATGGTCAGAGCTTCCTTAGAGGGGCACACTCTGCGCCACCTTGTGCGTGTGCCTGGTCGGCATAGGCCAGCCTACTGGGTCGGCCGGAAACGTCAGTAAAACATGAACTCGCTGAGTCCGGCAAGCGGACTGTCCGTGGTTGACCAGCACGCTGGAATTGCGGGTGTGCCGCGAGCGAGCCATCGCCGACGTGCCGATTCCCGATCACCAAGCGATCACGTCACCCGTGACCACAAGGCGGCGCCTTGCATGGGCGAACGTCAGATCGGCCTGGAACCTGCCCGTGCCGCGGCACACAGGCTGCCGCCAGCTACCGCGCACGCACAGGTACGCGGCCTTGCCGACGGCGGGCCGCAGACGTGCGCGGACGGCAACGCGAACAGCTTGGACGCCGCCGGGGCGACGACAGAGACGCGCGTTCCCGTGCATGCGTGGACTACCTTGATGTAGTCTTGCCGGGCGCCTCGCGAACCTCAGGGCCACGCCCCATGGAATCAGCAAGAAAGGCCACGCTAGGGGGAGGTGGAGCGGGCGAAGGGAATCGAACCCTCGGCTCTAGCTTGGGAAGCTAGGGTATTACCATTATACGACGCCCGCGAAGGTCGCCATTCTACGCTGCTTGTGGCGCTCGCCACAACGGCGAAAGCGGCCGAAAGCTGACAGCCGCCGGCGAGCGTGTCTATAATGGCCCGATGGACATCCCTGCCGCCCTCCTATACACCATTCTCAGCAGCGTCGCCGAGATGGCAATGGAACCTGCGCCCGACCCACGCATCCTCAACGAGCCGGCCGGACTCGCACGAGCGCTGCCCGACGAAGCCCGCAAGGGCGTCATGCAGCCACCCACCGGAGACGGTTTCCTGATCATCGACGGCCAGCAATGGCGGCTCGCCCCGACGGCTCAGATCCGTAGCCGGCAAAACCTGATCGTGATGCCAATGCAGGTCCAGAGCCCGGTGGAAGTCGTCTATCTCCCCAACGCTTCGGGCGCGATCCATCGCGTCTGGATGCTGACGCCGAGCGAATCCTCGGCGCCTCGCCCACGCTAGTCACCTCATACGCAAGTAAAACATGGCCAAAAAACTGTTCATCCGCACCTTCGGGTGCCAGATGAACGAGTACGACTCGGACAAGATGGCCGACGTACTCGCCGCATCGGAAGACATCGTCAAGACCGACACCCCCGACGACGCCGACATCATTCTCTTCAACACCTGCTCGGTACGCGAGAAAGCGCAGGAACGCGTTTTTCACGACCTCGGCAGGGTCCGCCTGCTGAAACGCGCCAATCCCGACCTGGTAATCGGTGTTGGCGGTTGCGTAGCCAGCCAGGAAGGCGCGGCGATCGTTGCGCGCGCCCCCTACGTGGATGTCGTTTTCGGACCGCAGACGCTGCACCGCCTGCCGCAGTTGATTGCCGAACGGCGACGCCTGGGCAGGGCGCAGGTCGACATCTCGTTCCCCGAGATCGAGAAGTTCGACAAGCTGCCGCCAGCGACCGTCACGGGCGCGACCGCCTTCGTCTCGATCATGGAAGGTTGCAGCAAGTTCTGTTCGTTCTGCATCGTTCCCTACACGCGTGGCGACGAGGTCTCGCGCCCCTTCCATGACGTATTGACCGAGGTCGCCGGCCTGGCCGATCAGGGCGTAAGGGAAGTGACCCTGCTCGGCCAGAACGTCAATGCCTACCGCGGCGCGATGGCCGGCAACGGCCAGGCGCTACCCGGCGAGGAAGCGGCCGATCTGGCGCTGCTCATCGAATACATCGCAGAGATCCCGGGAATCGAACGTATCCGCTACACCACCTCGCACCCGCGCGAGGTGACCGCACGGCTGATCGACGTCTACGCCAGCGTGCCGAAGCTGGTCTCGCATCTGCATCTGCCCGTTCAGTCGGGCTCCGACCGCGTCCTGGCGGCGATGAAGCGCGGCTACACGGCGCTCGAATACAAGAGCCTGGTGCGCAGGCTGCGCGCGGCACGGCCCGACCTCTCGCTCTCGTCCGACTTCATCGTCGGCTTTCCCGGCGAGACCGCCGACGACTTCGCGAAGACGATGAAGCTGATCGACGATGTCGGCTTCGACGCCTCGTTCTCGTTCATCTACAGCGCGCGGCCGGGCACCCCAGCGGCCGATCTCGCCGACGACACGCCGCCAGAGGTCAAGCTCGAACGCCTGCAGCGCCTGCAGCAGCGCATCGACGGCCTGGCGCAGGACGTATCGCTGGCCATGGTCGGCAGCGTGCAGCGGGTGCTCGTGGAGGGCCTGTCGAGAAAGGACAAGAGCGAGCTGGCCGGACGCACCGACAATAACCGGGTGGTCAATTTCGCCAGCGATTCGGCCGACGCCACGGAGTGGCTCGATCGATTCGTCGATGTGCGCATCAGCGCGGCGCTGCCGCACTCGCTGCGCGGCGAGATTGTCGGCCATGGCGCAGGGCAGGCCGCATGAGCGTCAAGACACCCGAAACCAAGAGCCGGGCCATCGAACTGCTGCTGTCACCGGTGAACAACAAGCACCTGGCCAACCTGTGTGGCGCACTCGACGAGAATCTGCGCCAGATCGAAACCGCACTCGACGTCTCGATCGCCCGCCGCGGCGAGCGCTTCACGCTGCGTGGCGACAGCGCGCAGACGACGCGCGCCTCGGAGGCGCTGCAACAGTTCTACGCGCAGGCCAAGGAGGCGCTGTCGGTCGACGAAATCCAGCTCGGCCTGATCGAGATCCTCAACCGACCGGTGCGCAAGACGTCGTCCGGCGGCGGTGTCTCGCCGGCGCTGATGACGCGCAAGAGCGAACTGCACGGCCGCACTCCACGGCAGATCGAATACCTCAAGCACATCCAGGAACACGACATCACTTTCGGCACCGGCCCGGCGGGTACCGGCAAGACCTACCTGGCCGTGGCTTCGGCGGTCGACGCCTTCGAGCGTGAGCTGGTGCAGCGCATCGTCCTCACCCGCCCGGCGGTCGAGGCCGGCGAACGCCTCGGCTTCCTGCCTGGCGACCTGACCCAGAAAGTCGATCCGTATCTGCGCCCGCTTTACGATGCGCTCTACGACCTGATGGGCTTCGAGCGTGTGGGCAAGCTTTTCGAGCGCGGCTCGATCGAGATCGCGCCACTCGCCTACATGCGTGGCCGCACGCTGAACCACGCTTTCATCATCCTCGACGAAGCGCAGAACACGACGCCGGAGCAGATGAAAATGTTCCTGACGCGCATCGGCATCGGCGCCAAGGCGGTGGTCACCGGCGACGTCACGCAGATCGACCTGCAGCGGGGCCAGAAAAGCGGCCTGATCGAAGCGCGCCTGATCCTCCAGGAGGTTCGCGGCATCGCCTTCACCGAATTCCTCAAGGAAGACGTCGTCCGCCACCCCCTGGTGGCACGCATCGTCTCGGCCTACGAAGCGCACACCGCCGCACTCGAAGCGCTCGAGGCCAAATCAAGGGCCCGCCACCATGCCGAAAAAAACTGAGCCGCTGGAGATCGAAGTCCAGTACGCCTGCGACCGCCAGGACCTGCCGAAGAAGCCGCGCGTACGCGCCTGGGCACGCGCGGCGCTGGCCGAGAGCGGAAACCAGGACGGGCGGGTGACCGTGCGCTTCGTCGCTGCCGACGAAGGGCGGCGGCTGAACCGCGAGTACCGCAGCCAGGACGACGCGACCAACGTCCTCTCCTTCCCCTACGCGCTCGAGCCGCAGCTTTGCGGTGACCTGGTCCTCTGCGTGCCGGTCGTCGCCCGCGAGGCCGCCGAACAGGACAAATCGCTGGACGCGCACTACGCGCACCTGGTCGTGCATGGCATGCTGCACCTGCAGGGCTACGACCACGAGGAAAGCGAGGAACAGGCGGCCGCGATGGAGGACCTCGAGCGCAGCATCCTGGCTGACCTCGGCTATCCGGATCCGTACTGCAACGAGGAGTGATGCGATAGTGGCGCTGAATCGCTGGCAGCGCCCAGGCCATCGCCGCTATCGCCTCAGTCCTCAAAGATCAGCCTATGACCACCAGTAGCGGCACCCCGGGTTTTCTCGAACGCCTTTCCTCTCTTCTCATGCGCGAGCCGGAAGACCGCGAACAACTCATCAAACTGCTGCAATCGGCGCACCAGCGCAAACTGCTCGATGCCGACGCGCTGAGCATCACTGAAGGAGCCCTGGCCGCTTCGGAAGTCACCGTGCGGGAAGTCATGGTCCCGCGCCCGCTGATGGAAGTGATCGACGCCAAGGATTCCCTGGAAACGATCATCGCCCAGGTCAATCGTACGGCACACTCGCGTTTTCCGGTCGTCGAGGGCAATCGCGACCAGGTAATCGGCATCCTGCTGGCCAAGGACCTGCTGCGCGTGCAGCGCGGGGACGATTTCCGCCTGCGCGACTGGGTGCGGCCGGCGATCTTCGTCCCGGAATTCAAACGCCTCGACGGCTTGCTGCGCGAGTTTCGTGTCTCGCGCAACCACATGGCGGTGGTCATCGACGAATACGCCGGCGTCGCCGGCCTTATCACCATCGAGGACGTGCTCGAGCAGATCGTCGGCGAAATCGAGGACGAGTACGATTTCGCCGAAGAGGATGACAACATCCACCTTGACCAGAGCGGCCTCTACCGGGTCAAGGCGAACACCTCGGTAGACGACTTCAACGACGCTTTCGGAACCTCGCTCGGCGACGGAAAGAGTGCCACGGTCGGCGGCCTGATCCTGCGGCAAACGGGACGCGTGCCGGCCGTCAACGAGACGATCGCCATCGACGGCACCAGCTTTCAGGTCCTGCGCGTCGACACTCGCCGCATCTACACCCTCCTCGTCTCCGGACCCCGGCATGCCGACGCGCCTGCCTAGCAGGCCCTTGCGCTGGCGGCTCCTGGCAGCGCTGGGGATCGGCGCCACGGGCGTCTTCGCTTTTGCGCCATTCGGCTGGTTTCCGATCAACTGGCTGAGCCTCGGCGGCCTTTTCGGCCTCCTCTGCGCCGAGGCCGCCGGCCAGCGCAGCCCGCTGCGCGGGGCCCTGCTCGGCGCCGCTTTCGCCTTTGGCCTGTTCCTCGCCGGCGTGACCTGGGTCTACGTCAGCCTCAGCGTCTTCGGTGGCATGCCCGCCTGGCTGGCGGGCCTGGCGACGGTTCTTTTCTGCCTGGTACTGACCCTGTTTCCGGCGCTCGCCGGGGCGCTCTTCGTTCGTTTGGCGGCGCTCGGCTGGCTGCCGCGGGCACTGCTCTTCGCCAGCCTGTGGACGCTGGCCGAATGGCTGCGCGCCTGGGTGTTCACCGGCTTCCCGTGGCTCGCCGCCGGCTACGCGCAGCTTCCGCACAGCCCGCTCGCCGGCTATGCGCCAGGCCTCGGCGTCTATGGCGTATCGCTGTCGGCGGCACTTGCCGGAGCGCTGCTTTACGAGCAGCTGAGGCGCGCCCTCCGCTCGCCGACGCACGACCGTGGCCGCCACGTGCGCCGCCTGCCGGCGCTGCCCCTGCTGACTCTGCTGCTGCTCCTTGGCGCTGGTGCCTTGCTGCGTGAAGTGCGCTGGACGCAAGCGGTTGGCGAACCGCTGTCCGTGGCCCTGTTGCAGGGCAACGTGGCACAGGAAATCAAGTGGCGTCCCGAGCGCTTCGTCGATTCGCTGCGCACCTACTACCGGCTGGCGCAGGAAAATCCCGCCCAGTTGACGATCCTCCCGGAGACCGCCCTGCCCGCCTTTCTCGACCAGGTTCCCGCCGACTACCTCGACGCACTGCGCAAGCTGGCCCTGCGCCGACAGGGCGAGCTTTTGCTGGGCATCGCCGTCGCCGAAGGCGGGCAATATTTCAATGCCGCGGTGAGCCTCGGCGCCGGCCCTTCGCAGCGCTACAGCAAGGTGCATCTGGTGCCTTTCGGCGAGTTTGTACCGCCCGGCTTTGCCTGGTTCATGGCCATGGCCAACATCCCGATGTCCGACTTCACCGCTGGCACGGCACGCCAGCCACCGCTGCAGCTGGCCGGCCAGCAGGTCGCCGTCAACATCTGCTACGAAGACGCCTTCGGCGAAGAGATCATCGGCGCATTGCCGGCGGCAACGCTACTCGTCAATATCTCCAACGTTGCCTGGTTCGGCGACTCGCTGGCGCCGGCACAACACCTGCAGATTGCCCAGATGCGCGCCCTGGAAAGCGGCCGCATGATGCTGCGCGCCACCAATACCGGGATGACCGCGATTGTCGATGTCGATGGCCGCGTGCGCTCGCTCCTGCCGCCGTTCACCCGCGGGGCATTGGTCGACAAGGTGCAGGGCTACGCTGGCGCAACGCCTTTCGTGCGCTGGGGAAACTGGCCGGCGCTGACCCTGGCGGCCATGCTGGTGATCGTGTTGGCCGGCGCGAGACGACGGCACGGATACTCGTCGTGAGCGTCCCGCCCGCGCCTGCAGACGAGTGACGGTGCCCGCAGCGCGCTGCCGTCGATCGTCGCCGGTGCGCTCGAACACGGTTCTTGTCGGGCCAGAAACCAAGTAAAATCCCGGCTTTTCGTTCGTTCAGAAACTTTCCCATGCCTACGTTCCAGGAAGTCATCCTGCGTCTCCAGAATTTCTGGGATCAACAGGGCTGCGTGCTGCTGCAACCTTACGACGTCGAAGTCGGTGCCGGCACCTTCCACACGGCGACCTTCCTGCGCGCCATCGGCCCGGAACCGTGGAACGCGGCCTACGTACAGCCGTCGCGCCGCCCGAAGGACGGTCGCTACGGCGAGAATCCGAACCGCCTGCAGCACTACTACCAGTATCAGGTGGTCATGAAGCCCTCGCCGGCGAACATCCAGGATCTCTATCTCGAGTCGCTGCGCGCGCTCGGCATCGATACCGCCGCGCACGACATCCGCTTCGTCGAGGATGACTGGGAAAGCCCGACGCTGGGTGCCTGGGGACTCGGCTGGGAAGTCTGGCTGGACGGTATGGAAGTCACTCAATTCACCTATTTCCAGGAAGTCGGTTCGCTGGCCTGCAAACCGGTACTGGGCGAGATCACCTACGGTATCGAACGACTGGCGATGTACCTGCAAGGGGTGGAGAACGTTTTCGACCTGGTCTGGGCCGAGGGTCCAGGCTATCGCGTGACCTATGGCGACGTTTTTCACCAGAACGAGGTCGAGCAGTCGAAGTACAACTTCGAGTACGCCAACGTCGAAATGCTCTTCCGGCACTTCAGCGAGCACGAATCCGAAGCCCGCCGCCTGATCGCCGTCGGCCTGGCGCTACCCGGCTACGAAAAGGTGATGAAGTGCTCGCACGTCTTCAACCTGCTCGACGCACGCGGGGCCATCTCGGTGACCGAACGTGCAGCCTACATTGGCCGCGTGCGCGCGCTGGCGCGTGAAGTCGCGCAGGCTTACCTTGATTCCCGCCAGGCGCTCGGTTTCCCGATGTGCAAGACGACCACCGGCGACGAGGGGCAATGAGATGAACGACACCGTCCTGATCGAGCTGCGCACCGAAGAGTTGCCGCCCAAGTCGCTGCGCCAGCTCGCCGAAGCTTTCGCCGACGCCGTTCATGCGGCCCTGAAAGGGCAGCAGTTCACCGCCGACGACAGCGTCTGCACGCCGTACGCCACTCCCCGCCGGCTAGCCATGACGATAACCGGCGTCGCCGCACGCCAGCCCGACCGCGTCCTGGAACGTAAGGGCCCGGCGGTCGGTGGAGCGCTCGACGCGGCCGGAAAGCCAACGCAGGCACTCGAGGGCTTCATGCGCTCGGCAGGCGTCAGTTTCGAGCAACTGCACAGGGCCGCCGACGGCAAGGGTGAGTATTTCGTTGCCCGGCTGGAGAAGAAGGGCGAGAACCTCGACGTGCATCTCGCCGAAATCGTCGCCCAGGCACTGAAGAAGCTGCCGATTCCGAAAGTGATGCGCTGGGGTGACTCCGAACACCAGTTCGTTCGCCCGGTTCACAGCCTCATCCTCCTGCATGGTGACACGATCGTCGCCGGCAACGTGCTCGGCCTGCGCAGTGGCCGCAGCACCCTCGGCCACCGCTTCCTGTCGACCGGCGAGATCGTCGTCGGCAACCCGGCCGAGTATGCCGCCAAGCTCGCCGCCGGCAAGGTCATCGCCTCGTTCGCCGAACGGCGTGCCACGGTCGCCGCTCAGCTCGACGCGGCCGCAAAGCGGCTCGACGCCAGCATCAATCCGGCCGCTGGCCTGCTTGACGAGGTCACGGCGCTGGTCGAATGGCCGGTCGTCTATGCCGGTGAGTTCGAGGCCGAATACCTCGAAGTGCCACAGGAATGCCTGATTCTGACCATGCAGCAGAACCAGAAGTACTTCCCGCTGCTCGACGCCAACGGCAAGCTTCTCAACCGCTTCCTGATCGTCTCCAACATGCAGGTCGACGATCCCGGCGCCATCATCAGCGGCAACGAACGCGTCGTTCGCCCGCGCCTGGCCGATGCGCGTTTCTTCTTCAACCAGGATCGCAAGAACGGTTTCACCACCCGCGCCGGACGTCTCGGTGAAGTCGTCTATCACAACAAGCTCGGCTCGCTGGGCGACCGGGCCCAGCGCCTGGGCCGCATCGCGCGCAGCATTGCCGAAAAGCTCGGTGCCGACGGCCAGGTCGCCAAAGCGGTCGGCCAGCTCGCCAAGGTCGACCTGCTGACCGACATGGTCGGCGAGTTTCCCGAGTTGCAGGGGACCATGGGCCGCTACTACCTGCTCCACGAAGGCCATCCGCCGGAACTGGCCGACGCCGTCGAGCAGCACTACCGGCCGCGCTTTGCCGGCGATGCCCTGCCGCAGGGGAACATCGCCTGCGCCGCCGCTCTGGCCGACAAACTCGACGCCTTGGTCGGTTTCTTCGGCGTCGGCCAGCTGCCCACCGGCGACAAGGATCCCTTCGGCCTGCGCCGCGCCGCCCTCGGCGTTCTGCGCATCCTGATGGAGACGCCGCTGCCGCTCGACCTGGCGGAATTGATTGGCCAGGCGAGCCAGGCGCTGAGCGCGCAGGGAATCAAGCTCGAAGCGGTCGAGCAGCCGCTCCTGGCGTTCATGCTCGACCGTCTGCGCGGAATGCTGAGAGACGCCGGTCACTCGATCGACGTCGTCGAAGCGGTTCTGGCGCAGCAACCGACACGGATCGACCGGGTTCCCGCCCGCCTGGCGGCGGTGCGCGAGTTCCAACGACTGCCCGAGTCGCTGGCCCTGGCCGCGGCCAACAAGCGCATCGGCAACCTCCTGAAAAAAGCCGACGCCAGGCTGCCCGAACCGGACGTCGCGCTGCTCGAGGAAGACGCCGAGAAAGCGCTCTTCGAACGTGTGCTGCTGATCGCCCCGCTGGTCAGGTCGCACGTCGCCAACGAGGACTACGCCGACGCGCTGAAGGTGCTCGCGTCGGTACGTGCCGAGGTCGACCGTTTCTTCGCCGAAGTGATGGTCAACGTTCCCGAACCCCTGCTGCGTGGCAACCGTCTGGGCCTCCTGAAAGCGCTTTTCGACCAGCTCAATGCGGTCGCCGACATCTCCAAGCTGGCCGTATGAAACTCGTCATCCTTGACCGCGACGGCGTCATCAACTACGACTCGAAGCAGTTCATCAAGTCGCCGGCCGAATGGCGGCCGATCCCGGGCAGCCTGGAAGCGATCGCCCGCCTCAATCAGGCGGGCTACAAGGTGGTGCTGGCCACCAACCAGTCCGGCGTCGGCCGCGGGCTCTTCGACATGGACACGCTGAACGCCATCCACGACAAGATGTGCCGTGCGGTGCAGGCCTGTGGCGGGCGTATCGACGCCATTTTCTATTGCCCGCATTCGGTCGACGCGCATTGCGCCTGCCGCAAGCCCAAGCCGGGGATGTACGAGCGTATTGCCGACTGCTTCAACGTCGACCTGAACGGCGTCCCGGCAGTCGGCGATACGCTGCGCGACCTGCTTGCCGCCGCGGCGGTCGGCGCCCAGCCGTTGCTCGTCCTGACCGGCCTGGGAGCGCAGACCGTCGAGGCCGGTGGCCTGCCGGAAGGCACGCTGGTCTTTCCTGATCTGGCGGCGGCCACCGAGCATATTCTGCTCTCGTCTTGATGGTCGCCATCCGCTCGACACTGTTCCTGCTCCTGGTCAGCGTTTGGACGATCCCGTTCGGGGTGCTCGTCTCGCTCGCCATCGCCTTGCCGATCGCTGCTCGCTATACGATCATCGCCTTCTGGCGCAGCGGCTTCATGGCCCTCTCGCGCCACGTTCTGGGCATCCGCTACCAGGTAATCGGCCGCGAAAACATTCCTCCAACGCCGTCGGTGGTGCTCGCCAAACACCAGTCGGCGTGGGAAACGGTCGGCCTGCAGGAGGTCTTTCCGCCACTGGTCTTCGTGCTCAAGAAAGAGCTGCTGCGCGTGCCTTTCTTTGGTTGGGGCCTGGCGGCGCTGAAAATGATCTCGATCGACCGTGCGGCGGCCAAAGACGCGCTCAAACAGATATTCGACCAGGGACGCGACCGCCTCGCCGCTGGCTACTGGGTGGTGATCTTTCCCGAAGGCACCCGTGTCGCACCCGGCGAGACCTGTCGTTACAAGCCCGGCGGCGCGCATCTGGCGGTTCGCGCCGGCGTCCCGGTGGTGCCGGTGGCGCACAACGCGGGCGAAATCTGGGGAAGGAACGCCTTCCGGATCAAGCGCGGCCTGATCACCGTCAGCGTCGGCCCGCCGATCGACCCGGGCGAGAAATCGGCGGCCAGGATCAACGCCCTCGCCGCGGCCTGGATCGAGGAAGAAATGCGCCGCATCTCGCCACACCGTTACCCGGCGCCCGCCGCTGCCGCAGATGCCGTGGCTGCCTGAAGCCGCCGCCTCCGACGAGCATTCGCTGCCCGCCGGAGAAACGGCACGCACCATCGAACTCGGTGAGCGCACGGTCGCCTACATCCTGCGGCGAGCAAGCCGGCGCACTATCGGCCTGACCATCGACCATCGCGGCCTGCGCGTCGGCGCGCCACGCCGCGCCTCGCTGCGCGACGTCGAGACGATGCTCCTGCGACATGGCCGATGGATCGGCGAGAAACTCGACGAATGGTCGACTCGCCGCGCTCACGAAACGCTGTCGATCAGCGATGGACTGCAACTGCCGGTGCTCGGCGGGCCGCTGCGCATCCGCCTGGCCATCGGTGCCAATCGCTGCGTCTGGAACCTGCAGGCCGGCGAGCCGACGCTCACCCTTTGCCTGCGCGCGCCGACAGATGCGCCGCGCGTACTCGAGAAGGCGCTGCGCGAAAAAGCCCGCGAGCTGTTCGCCGAGCGCCTCGCTCACTACGCGCCGCTCCTCGGCGTCACGCCGCCCGCCCTGTCGCTGTCATCGGCGCGAACGCGCTGGGGGAGTTGCAGCCTGCGCAGCGGCATTCACCTCAACTGGCGGCTGATTCATTTCCCGCCGGCGGTGACCGACTACGTCGTCACCCACGAACTTGCACACCTGCGCGAGATGAACCACAGCCCGCGCTTCTGGGCGGTCGTCGCCGGTCTGTACCCCGATTACCGAGCTGCACGGCTGGAACTGAAACGACTCGCGGCGAATTGCCCGCAATGGTAGCCAGCGGGCGACAGCAGATCTTGGACTAGACCGCCGCGAACTACTCAGCGCGCGGGCTCGGCGACGAATATTTCCACGCGGCGGTTCATCGCCCGCCCGGCAGCGCTGGCGTTGTCGGCGATTGGCTCCCGCGAACCACGGCCATCGATGGCGATGCGGCCGGCGGCCACGCCCCGGGCGACGAGGTAGTCGCGCGTCGCGGCTGCACGGTTAACGGATAAGGGGTCGTTGATCTCATCGCTGCCGGTGCTGTCGGTATGTCCGACGATGGTCACGGTGGTCACCGCATGCTGGTTCAGACTCGCGGCAAAGCCGTCGAGCACCGGGCTCATGTTCGGCTTGATGTTGTATCGGCCGACATCAAAGGAAATATCACTCGGGATGTCCAGCTTGAGTCGATTGTCGTCAGTCTGCGACACCGCGACACCGGTACCCTGTGTGGCCTGCTCCATCGAGGCCTTCTGTTGCTGCATGCGCTGCGACCACAGATAACCGCCGGCAGCACCGGCCACGGCACCGATGGCGGCACCGGTGGCCGTACTACGGCCCTTGTTGCCGCCGGCCGTAGCGCGACCGATTACCGCCCCAGCGACTGCGCCAATGGCGGCACCGGTTCCTGTATCGCGCTGCGTTTCGCTCATGTTGGCGCAACCGGACAGTCCGCTTGCAGCAAGGGCCATCGTTACCAGCGAGATGACAATCTTTTTCATGCTCATTACCTCCGTCGCGTGTTGAAAAGTGTCGGAGCATCGCCGCGAATGCTTGGCGACACGCTGGCACTGCCCGATCCTTTGACCGAGGGAAGCACGTTATGCCCATCGTCATCCCGGCGCAAGGCCACTCCCCGCGCAGACCGCCGCGCGCGTAGCGGCCTGCAGAGGGACACCTGGCCATCTTCGCACACCACTCGTCAGACCGGCGCCGAAGCCAAGTGGACCACAGACCACACTTCTGGTGTATCTTTTTCGGGCAGTCGCGCGCATCGCCAGTCCTGCTCTGCTCTTCCGCGCAGGTTCGCGCGCCTGGAACGCCGATCGGAGCAAAACTCAAGACAGCGCCTGACGGCCACCAGCCCAACCCGGAAAGGAAAGATCATGAGAATTCTGCACACCATGTTGCGCGTGGGCGATCTCGACCGCTCGCTGGCTTTCTATACCGAGGTCCTGGGAATGCAGCAACTGCGCCGCCAGGATTATCCGGGCGGGCGCTTCACGCTGGCCTTCGTCGGTTTCGGCCCGGAGTCGGAAGCAGCTGTCCTTGAACTGACCCATAACTGGGATACGCCGGCCTACGAACTCGGCAATGGCTTCGGCCACATCGCCATCGAAGTCGCCGACGCCTACGCCGCCTGCAAGGAGATCAAGGCGCGTGGCGGGAAAGTGACGCGCGAAGCGGGTCCGATGAAACACGGAACGACGGTGATCGCCTTTGTCGAAGATCCCGATGGCTACAAGATCGAGCTGATCCAGAAGAAGGGCTGAGGCGGTGACTTTCGCCAACTTCTTCGCCACCGCGCCGGCCATCGTCATGCGCCTGCGGCGAATCCTCATTGAGCACGTCAGCGACCCCGGCCTGGTCGGATCGGGCTGAAGAGGCCGCTGGCGGAAGACCGGTGAAGCGCTGACCAGCCGCGTCCTCCGAACGACTGCCCGCAAGGAAAGAACCATGCTTGACGAAGCACGCTCCTTTGCTCTGGCTGCCCACGGCAGCCAACGCTACGGCGATCTGCCGTACTCCTTTCACCTAGACGAGGTCGTCGCTCTGCTCGGCCCCTACGGCAGCCAGGCACAGATCATCGGCTACCTCCACGATGTGGTCGAAGACACCGCCGTCACCGACATCGAAATCCGCGACCGCTTCGGGCCCCTGGTCGCCGAATGCGTCAGCTTGCTGACCGACCTGTCGGGAGCCAGCCGCGCCGAGCGCAAGGCGGAGACCTACGCCCGCCTGGCCACGGTCAGCGGCGCCGCCGAACTGGCGTTGGTGGTCAAGGCCGCCGACCGCCTGGCCAACGTCAGAAGCTGCGCCCTCGACGACCGGCGCGGTCTGATGACCGTTTATCGCAACGAACACGCGAGCTTCCGGCGCTCGGCCTACCGCGAAGGCCTCTGCGACGCCCTTTGGCTGGAGCTCGATGTCTTGCTGGCCGTGACCAGCGGCACCGTCGATCACGCCTGAGCGGCGATGCGGAGCAAGGAAGATCAGGAGAGAACGAGATGTTCGAGATTCAGAACTACGCGAGCTTTATCGCCGCGATCGTCGTTTTCCAGCTGATTCCAGGCCCGGGAACGCTGGCCATCCTCAACGCCACGGCGCGCAGTGGCGTCGGCGCCGGTCTGGGTGCCGTCGGCGGCACGCTGCTCGGCGATCTGGTCTACATGCTTGCCGCACTGGCTGGCCTGGCTGCGCTGATGAACGCCCACCCCGCGCTGTTCCAGGGCCTGCAGTGGTTCGGCGCCGCCTATCTCGCCTGGATCGGTGTGCAGCTGCTGCGCCAGCCGGTTGCCGGCGCCGACGTCGAAGCTGCGCCACGCCAGAGTGGCTGGCGGTATTTTCGCCAGGCCTTCGCGGTCAGTCTGACCAACCCGAAGGTGATGCTCTTCTTCGTCGCTTTCTTTCCCCTCTTCCTGCATGCTGACGCAGCGCCGCTGACCCTCGCGGCGATGGTTGCGCACGTCACGCTGCTCAGCCTGCTCTACCAGGCCGGGCTGGTGCTGATCGGCAACCGCGTCGCCCGCAAGCTGTCGCTCCTGCCCGGCGCACGCCGGCTGGCGACTCGCCTGGCCGGTGTCGCCTTGCTCGCCTTCGGCATCAAGCTGGCGCTGAACAACCGCTGACGGCGAACGGTGGGCCCGGCCGGATCTTTCAGCGCCCGCGCAGTGCTGCCCGGGCACACCGCGGCCACGGGGTCACACAAGCACCAGTACGCCATTCAACCCGCCATGCAGGCACGCCGTCGATCCCTGAGGTACAATATCGCCCTTTTTGCAACCCGATGATTTTCCCGAGGTTTCTTAGTGCTCGTCGCCAACAACATCACCATGCAGTTTGGGGTCAAGCCCCTTTTTGAAAACGTCTCGGTCAAGTTCGGCGAAGGCTACCGCTATGGCCTGATCGGCGCCAACGGCTCCGGCAAATCGACCTTCATGAAGATTCTCGACGGCGAACTCGAACCCACTGCCGGCAACGTCTCGAAGGACGCGCACGAACGCATGGCTTACCTGCGTCAGGATCAATTCGCCTTCGAAGAGCAGCGCGTCATCGACGTGGTGATGATGGGCCACGAGGAAATGTGGGCGTGCATGGTCGAAAAAGACGCCATCTACGCCAATCCCGAGGCGAGCGAGGAGGACTACCTGCACGCGGCCGAGCTGGAAGGCCGCTTTGCCGAATACGACGGCTACACCGCCGAGGCGCGTGCCGGTGAGCTCCTGCTCGGCGTCGGCATCCCGGCCGAGCAGCATTTTGGCCCGATGCGCGACGTCGCGCCTGGCTGGAAGCTGCGCGTCCTGTTGATTCAGGCGCTGTTCGCCAACCCCGAGATCCTGCTCCTCGACGAACCGACCAACAACCTCGACATCGCCACCATCCGCTGGCTGGAAAACGTGATCAACGATCGCGACAGCACGATGGTCATCATTTCCCACGATCGTCACTTTCTCAATCAGGTGTGCACCCACATGGCCGACCTGGACTACGGCAAGATCACCGTCTATCCGGGCAACTACGACGATTTCATGGAAGCCTCGGCGCAGGCACGCGAGCGCCAGCAGAACGCCAACGCCAAGGCCAAGGAGCGGATTGTCGATCTGCAGAACTTCGTGCGCCGTTTTTCGGCCAACGCCTCAAAGGCCAAGCAGGCAACTTCGCGCGTCAAGCTGATCGAAAAACTCAAGCCGGAAGACGTCAAGCCGTCCTCGCGCCAGTACCCCTGGATTCGCTTCGAATACGACGAGCGCGAGAAGCTCCACCGTCAGGCGGTGGAAATCGAAAACCTGACCTTCGCCTACCCGGGAAGCGAGCAGAAGATCTTCGACAAACTGAATCTGGCACTCAACGGCGGCGATCGGCTGGCGATCGTTGGCGAGAATGGCGTGGGCAAGACAACGCTGCTCAAGCTGCTGATGGGCGAGTTGCAGCCGCAACGCGGCAGCATCAAGTGGGCCGAGAAGGCACGCCTTGGCTACTACGCCCAGGACCACGCCAGGGATTTCGACAGCGAGGTCAACCTGACCGACTGGATCGCCGGCTACGCGCGCGCCAACGCCGCCGAGGGAGACGACCTCGAGACGCTGATCCGCGGCACCCTCGGACGCCTGCTCTTCTCCGGCAACGAAGTGCGCAAGGCGGTGAAGGTGATCTCGGGTGGCGAGCAGGGACGCATGATTTTCGGCAAACTGATGCTCATGAAACCGAACGTGCTGGTCATGGACGAGCCGACCAACCACCTCGACATGGAGTCGATCGAATCGCTCAACACGGCCCTGGAGAAATTCAAGGGAACGCTGGCCTTCGTTTCCCACGACCGCGAATTCGTCTCGTCGCTGGCCACGCGCATCCTGGAGATCCGCCTCGACGGCACGCTGGTCAATTACCTCGGCACCTACGAAGAGTATCTCGACAGCCAGGGCCTTGCCTGAAGCGGCAGCGATCAGGGCGACGCGTCGGACCGGTGCAGGGCCGAAGGATCGGCGGGGCACCCGCTCCCCGGCAGGACCGTCTGCGCGATCAATTGACCGCGCCGGTCGACGCCTTGCCTCCTTCCTTGCTCGCCGATGCAGCCGCTTGCGCCGCTTTCCTGGCTTCTCTTTCGGCGTCCTGGCGAGCCCGCTTGTCGAGCTTGGCCTGCCGCTTGGCCTGTTCGGCCGCCATTTTCTGGCGCCCCTCCGCCGCTTTTTTCGCCTTGGCGGCCAATTTCGCCTCGCGCTCGGCTAGCTTCGCCGCGTGTTCGGCACGGTAAAGTTCGGCGCGCCCCTGTTCTTCGGCCTGACGGCTGAGATTGTCGGCAGCGCGCTGCGCCTCACGCGCCTCGAGATCCTGACGCCGCGCCGCACGCTCGAAATCGATCGCTGGCTGGTCGAGTCGACGCGCCGCGACCCTCGCCTCGGTGTGGCGTTTCTTGGCCGCCACCAGGCAGTCGCTGACCAGAACCTTCCGGTAGCACTCGTTCTGCTCGAACAGGTAGCGCTCCTCGGCCTGGTCGCGCAGCGCGTCGGCTCGCTCGCGCTGAGCGACCGCCTCCTCGAGCGTCTGTGGCACGGGGACTGGCGCTGGCTCGTCGGCGCAGGCGCCGCCACTGATCGATATAAAGACAAGCAGCAGGCTGCCCGTAAGACGCATGCAGTTCTCCTTCATTACCTTCCTCGGATCCCGGGGTAGCCGGCTCGCTCGCCTCACGGCAGCGGCGCGCCGACTGACCGACCGGCTACCCGCGTATACTACAGACGAGCCTGATATTTGGGCGTAACCGGAGCACATGCATGCGCGCTCTGCAGGCAATCATTCTGCTGCTGGCCATTCTTGCCGCGCTTGCCCCGGCGAGTGCAGACACGCAGGTTCGCCTCACCGCGCTCAGCAGCTCGGTGCCGTTACGCCCGTTCACCGAAGTTCTCGAAGACCCGGCCGGAGAGCTGACACTGACCGACATCGAACGTCCGGAGACGGCAACGCGATTCCGGCGGCACGCTGGCGACGGCGATCTCAATTTCGGCTATTCGCCGACGACCTACTGGCTGCGCCTGACGCTGGCGCCCGAACTCGGGGCCGCGACGCGATGGCTACTCGAGGTCGGCTATCCCTCGCTCGACTCCGTGACGGTCTTTGTCCGCCACGGCGCCACGGTGGTACGCCAACACGCCGGCGACCAGGCGCCTTTTTCAAGCCGGCCATTCGTGCACCGCAATCTCGTCTTCCCGCTCGAACTGGCCCCCGGTAGCGAGCAGCAACTGTACCTGCGCGTCGCTTCCAGCGGCAGCGTCACCATCCCTCTGACACTATGGTCCCCGGCCGCCCTGCACGCCAGCGATCAACGCGTCTACAGCATCATGGCCACCTACTTCGGGATGTTGCTGGCACTCGGTCTGTACAACCTGCTGCTCTACTTCTCGCTCCGCGAAGCCGCCTATCTGGCCTACGTCGGCGTCGTCGCCTCCATCGCCGTCGCGCAGTTGTCGATGCTTGGGCTGGGCAACCAGTTCCTGTGGCCCGACTGGCCGGCGTGGGGAGACCTTGCCATCCCGCTAGGCTTCTGCTCCACCGGCTTCTTTGGTGCCCTATTCACGCGCCTCTTTCTCGAAACCCGGAAGGCGAGCCCGCGCTTCGACCGCCTGCTGGCCCTGCTGCAGGCCGGCTTCGTTCTGGCCGCCGCGACGGCCGTCTTTTATGGCTACCGCCCGGCAGGAATGGCCACTGCCCTCCTCGGTGCAGCGTTCGCGGCGACCGCGGTTGCCACGGCCACACTGTGTGCCGTCCGCCATCAAGCGGGCGCGCGCCTGTTCCTGGCCGCCTGGAGTCTGCTACTCCTCGGCGCGGCCCTGACCGCCCTGCGCGCACTGAACTGGTTACCGACCAATCTCCTGACCGTCTTCGCCCTGCAAATCGGCTCGGCGCTCGAGATTCTGTTGCTTTCCTTCGCCCTCGCCGACCGCATCAACAGCGCGCGCCGTGCGCTGGCAGCGGCGCAGGCGGAAACCCTGAGCGCCAGAGAGAACGCCGTCGAGACCTTGCGGCAGTCGGAAAAACTCCTCGAACAGCGCGTCATGCAGCGCACCCTCGAGCTGGCCGAAAGCAACGAACGCCTGCGCCACAGCGAAGCCGAGCTGCGCAAGCTGGCGCACCACGACCCATTGACCGGACTGGCCAACCGCGCCCTGCTTTACGACGAATTGCGGCGGATCATCGCCCGCGGCAAACGCAGCGGCGACATGTTCGCGCTGCTGATGGTCGATCTTGACGGTTTCAAGTTGGTCAACGACACCCACGGGCACGCCATCGGCGACCAACTCCTCGAGACCATTGCCGCACGCCTGCAGGAATGCGTGCGCGTCTCGGACACGGTCGCCCGCCTCGGCGGCGACGAGTTCGTCGTCGTCGTCGAAGGCGTGCTCGACGAAGAACAGGCGCTGGCGATCGGCGCCAAGCTCATCGTCACGCTGAGCCGCCCGGCGACGGTTGACACGCAAGTGGTGCAGGTCGGCGCTAGCGTCGGTGTGGCCTTGTGGCCGCTGGACTCCGACGACCTCGACTCCCTGCTGCTGGCTGCCGACCGCGCCATGTACCTGGCCAAGGAAGGCGGCCGCGGACAGTGTTGCCTGGCGTCGGCGACCGTCGGGTCAGCTCCCGATCAGAAGCAAAACGGAGAGTGAGCACCAGCGACGATCACCCGCCGGCGGTGGCGGCGCGCATCACTGGCGGGACTGTCGGAGCGCTGCCGCGCTGCATACCTGCCAGGGCGGATTTGGTAGAATCCCGGTTTTTTGCCAAAATCTACCCACCGGGAGCCTGCCGTGCAAATCGTCTGCCTTGACCTCGAAGGCGTACTCGTCCCCGAAATCTGGATCGAATTCGCCGCTCGCACCGGTATTCCAGAGCTGCGCCGCACCACGCGCGACGAGCCCAACTATGACAAACTGATGAGCTATCGACTGGCCATCCTGGCCGAGAACAAGCTCGGCCTGCCGGATATCCAGAAAGTCATCGCCGAGATGGGACCGCTCGAGGGGGCGCGTGCTTTCGTAGACGGGCTGCGCGAGACCTACCAGCTGATCATCCTCTCGGATACCTTCTACGAATTTGCGCACCCGCTGATGCGCCAGCTCGGCTGGCCGACGCTGTTCTGCCACAGCCTGGAGGCCGACGCCGATGGCAAGCTGGTGCACTACCGCCTGCGCATGCCCGACCAGAAACGCGAGGCCGTGCAACGCCTGAAGGAACTCAGGTTCTCGGTCGTCGCCGCCGGCGATTCGTACAACGACACGGCGATGCTCGGAGAGGCGCACGCCGGGATTCTCTTTCGCCCGCCCGAGAAAGTGATCGAGGAATTCCCGCAGTATCCGGTCACCCGGACCTTCGCAGATCTGCGCGCCGAAATCGACAAGGCCTTCGCCGCGCGCGCGGCAGCCTAGGATCGCCACCGCATGCAGACAAGACGTTTCTACACGCTTTCCGGATCCTGCCCCGACCAGGTCGGCATCATTTCCCGCATCTCGGGCTTCATCGCCCAGCACAACGGCTGGATTCTCGAATCGAGCTATCACGCCGACGACGGCAACGATGGCCATGGCAGTCGCTACTTCATGCGCATGCAGGTAAAGGCCGATTCGCTGCCCTTTCATCTGGCCGAGTTCCGCGAACGCTTCGCGCCACTGGCGGCAGAGCTGTCAATGGAGTGGAAGATCAGTGACTCGGCCGTCAAGCGACGCGTCGTGCTGATGGTCAGCAAACAGGAGCACTGCCTTTACGACCTGCTGGCACGCTGGCAGTCGAAAGAGCTCGATATCGAGATCCCGTGCGTGATCTCGAATCACGATACCTTCAAGGCCTTCGTCGAGTGGCACGGCATCCCTTTCCACCACGTGCCGATCAGCGCCGACAACAAGATTGGCGCGCACGCCGAAATCTGTCGCATCTACGACGAGGTCAGGGGCGACACCATGGTCCTGGCCCGTTACATGCAAATTCTTCCGCCGGAGATGTGCGCCCGTTACCCGGGACAGATGATCAACATCCACCATTCATTTCTGCCCAGTTTCGTCGGCGCCCGGCCCTACCATCAGGCTTTCCAGCGCGGCGTCAAGCTGATCGGCGCGACCTGCCATTACGTCACCCGCGAACTCGACCAGGGACCGATCATCGAGCAGGACGTGATCCGCATCGATCATTCGGACTCCGTCGAAGACATGGTGCGCTACGGCAAGGATATCGAAAAGGCGGTACTGGCACGCGGGCTGCGCTATCACCTCGAGGATCGCGTGCTCCTGCACGCCAACAAGACGGTGATATTCCGCTGACCGCTGCCCGCTCACATCCCGACCATCCCGACCGCCCCGCAGTCTCGGCACGACCAAGGCTGCCGGACAACCACTTGGAGTTTCCTGCCGCATGATCACCCTCAAGGGCGTAACCCTGCGCCGCGGCGCCAGGGTGTTGCTTGATAACACCTCGGTAACCATCAACACCGGCGAGAGAGTCGGCCTGATCGGCCGCAACGGCGCCGGCAAATCGACGCTCTTCGCGCTGCTCGACGGCAGCCTGCACGAAGACGCCGGCGAGTTCTTCCGGCCGGCACAGTGGCGCCTCGCGCAGGTCCTGCAGGAAATGCCGGAAACCTCGCAGAGTGCAACCGACTTCGTCATCAGCGGCGACACGGCCCTGCTCGCCGCCGAGGAGGAAGTCCGCCTGGCCGAAGCGAGCGGCGACGGCGAAGAGCTGGCGCACGCCTACATGGCGCTGCACGACGCCGGCGCACACGATGCGCAGGCGCGCGCGCAGTCGCTGATTCTTGGTCTCGGCTTCAAGACCACCGAACTGAACAATCCGGTCGACAGCTTTTCCGGGGGCTGGCGGATGCGGCTGCAGCTGGCGCGGGCGCTGATGTGTCCGTCCGACCTTCTGCTGCTCGACGAACCGACCAACCACCTCGACCTCGATGCGCTGGTGTGGCTGGAAACCTGGCTCAAGCGCTACGAAGGCACGATGCTGGTGATCAGTCACGACCGCGAGTTCCTCGACGCGATCTCGACCGTCACCCTGCATCTGGACAACGAGCAGTTGACACGTTACGGCGGCAATTACAGCGTCTTCGAGGAAACCCGCGCCCAGCAACTCGAACTGCAGCAGAACGCCTACGCCAAGCAACAGGACAGGATTGCCCATCTGCAGAGCTTCATCAGCCGCTTCAAAGCCAAGGCCACCAAGGCCAAGCAGGCGCAGAGCCGGGTCAAGGCGCTGGAAAGAATCGAACGTCTGGCGCCGGTGCTGGCCAACGCCGAGTTCAGCTTCGAGTTCAAGGAAGCCGCCAACCTGCCCAACCCGATGCTGATCATGGACAATGCCAGCTTCGGCTACCCGGCGCCGGCCGAGGCCGCCGCCGGCACGCCAGCGACGGTGATCGTCCGCCAGGTCACGCGTTCGGTATTGGCCGGCCAGCGCATCGGCATCCTCGGCGCCAACGGACAGGGAAAGTCGACGCTGGTGAAAACCATTGCCCGCGTCCTCGGATGTATCAGCGGCACGATCAGCGAAGGAAAAGGCCTGCACATCGGCTACTTCGCGCAGCAGGAACTGGACGTCCTGCGTCCGGACGAAACCCCGCTGGAACATATGGTCCGCATGGCCAAGGAAGGTCTGGCCAACGGGCAGAGCGGCCGCGAGCAGGACCTGCGCAGCTTCCTCGGCACCTTCAATTTCAGTGGCGACATGGTCAAGCAGGCGGTCGGCACCATGAGCGGCGGCGAGAAAGCTCGCCTGGTGCTGTGCATGATCGTCTGGCAACGCCCCAACCTGCTGCTGCTCGACGAACCGACCAACCACCTCGACCTCGCCACCCGCGAAGCCCTGTCGATTGCGCTCAACGAATTCGAGGGAACGGTGATGCTGGTCAGTCACGACCGCTCGCTCCTGCGCTCCGTTTGTGACGAGTTCTGGCTGGTCAGCCGCGGTGGGGTGGCCGACTTTACCGGCGATCTCGATGACTACCAGCGCTACCTTCTCGACGAGGCCAAGCGCAACCGGGACAGTCTCAAGGCGTCACTGAAGAGCGCCAAAGAACCGCTCAAACCGGCAGAATCGGTCGTCGCCGCGGCCGCCCGGAAAGCCCCCGGCAAGCTGAAGGGACTGGCTCGCGACCAGGGTCGGGTCGAACAGGCGCTACTCGATCTGCAAAAAGAACAGCACTCTCTGGAGAGCCGCTTGTCGAACCCGCTGGCCGCCGCTGATCTGGCGACCCTGGGAGGACGAATGAGCGAGATCGCCGAGGAACTGGCAAAACTCGAAGAGCGCTGGCTGACGCTCTCCGAGCAAATCGATTCGGCCCGCCAGACGGCAATTTCGTGACACGCCTGGCCCACCCCTACGGAGCAAATGGAGCGGCAAATGAACTATGAGTTGGTGGAGTGGTCGCCGAAGATTCTGGTCGGCTTGCCCAACATCGATGCGCAGCATCGGCAATTGTTCGACCTTGCAGCAACCTTCAGTGGCGATGGTGACCAGATCCGCGTGCTGAAATCGCTGGCCATGCTCACCGAGTACGTCAAGGTCCATTTGCGCGAAGAAGAGCAAATGATGGCCGCTTGCCAATACCCGGGCCTCGAGGCGCATCGGCAGCTGCACACGGAATTCCGGCGCATGCTGTTCAAGCTGCTCGAGAACGCCAAGCAGATGACCCTCGACGAGATTGCCGACGAGGTCAAATTCCTCATCAACGGCTGGTTCTACAACCACATCCTGGTCGCCGACTTCGACTACGTGCCGAGCGTCAAAGCGGCTGCCACGCCAAGGCCAATGCCAACCTCTTGACGACGAGCGCTCGCTACGGGTTTCCCTCGCGCCGCCAGGAAAGCGCTTGACGACCGGCGCTGCCAACCGCCGTGACATCCGTCACGCGGGTCCGCGCGGCCATCGCCTAGCATTCGCTCTAGCCAGTGCTCAGGCGCGCAGCCCCTTACAGCCGGAGCCACTGTTAACGATGAAGCGCGGCGCAGCGCAACGGCTTTTCTGGCGCGCTTTTCACCGAGTCGCTCAGCGCGAGAGTCCATGAAGTTCCTGCAAATCCTTTCCCTGCGGCAGATGCTCACCCTGCCGTACGTGGTGCTGGTGCTGGTGCTGGCTGCCGCCATCGGCGGCCTGTCGTACTCTGCAGGGCGGGTCGCCGTAGACACCCTGTCCAATCAGCTGCTGTCGGAGATGGTGTACCGCATCGCCCAGGCCGCCGAGCGGCACGTCTTCGGTGCCAGCGCGGTGCTCGAAACGGCGTTTCCCGCCGGCGTGGCCGCGCCGGAAGACATCAACGACGACCTCGACAACCTGCGCACTCGCTTCTGGCTGGCGACCTCGGTGCATCGCGACCCCAACAATTACGCCTACTACGGCGATCGTAGCGGGCGCTTTTTTGGACTCTGGCGGCATTCGGAAAACGACGCCGAGTTGCGCCTGCGAACCGTCGGCGACGGCCCGCGGACGATCTATCGCTTTTCCGGGATTGCTGGCGAACTGACCGATCCCGTTCGCGAAACGCGCATCTTCGAGCCCCGCGAACGCCCGTGGTTCAAGTCCGGCGAGAGTTCGACGGCACATACCTGGACCTCGGTGTACATTGACTTCAAGACCGAGGAACTGGTCGCCACCCGCGCCAGGCGAGTCAACAACGCTCAGGGGGAGTTTCAGGGCGTCGTCGCTACCGACCTGTCGCTGCAGGGAGTCAACGATTTTCTGCACTCGTTGCGCCTGAGCGCCAACGGCATCGCTTACGTTGTCGAAACCGACGGCCAGCTGATCGGTACCTCACGCGGCCCGCACCTGCGCAAGGACGCCGCCGGAGACAAGGTGCGACTCAAGGTGCAGGATAGCGACGATTCACTGGTCGCCGCCAGTTATCGCGAGATCCGCAAGCTGCTGCACCCTTCCGCGGGAGCCCCGCACCCGCAAACGGCGGTGTTTGAAAGCGCCGACGGCGAGGCAGTCGAGGCCGCCTATGCGCGCATCCAGGACGCCGCCGGACTGGACTGGATCATCGTCGTCGCGGTACCACGCAGCGATTTCCTGTTTGGGGTGACCGAGAACTTCAAGCGCACGGTGGCTCTGGCCCTGCTGGCCTCGCTGATGACGATCTTGATCGGCTTCATGGTCCTCTCGGTCGTCGCCCGCGACCTCAAGCAGCTCGCCGTGGCCGCCCGCAAGGTCGGCAACGGTGACCTGAACGCGGCCTTCGACGTCACGCGCAGCGACGAGATCGGCGACCTGGCGAAAAGCTTCAGGAGCATGCAGAGCAAGCTTCTCAGCGACCGCTTGACCGGGCTGGCCAACCGCGAAGCCTTCCTGCGCCGCGTCGATGAGCGCCTGGCGCAGCAACGCGAACTCTCTGACCCGCGCCCTTTCGCCATTCTTTTCATCGACCTCAACGATTTCAAGAACATCAACGACAGCTTCGGCCACGACGTCGGCGACAAGGTGCTGCAGGAAATGGCGCAGCGCATGCTTACCGGACTGCGCAGCCGCGATCTGGTTGCACGCTACGCCGGCGACGAGTTCGTGGTCATGCTCGACGCGGTCAACAACCGGCACGACGCCGAGAGCGCGCGCACCAACATCGAGCAGTTGCTCGGCACGCCATTGTTGTCGATCGATCCGGCCGCGTCGGACGCCAACACCGGCGCCTCGATCGGCCTGGCCATGTACCCCGACGACGGACAGGATGTCGAATCGCTGGTGCAATACTCCGACGCCGACATGTACCGGCGCAAACAAGCCCTGCAGAGCGATCGCGACGGACCGTCGACGCCGAGCACCTGAGGGCCTGCCGGTAGTCGCGCTACGCGGGCATGAACCAGCGCAGCTCGCCAACACCCACTTCACGCAGCGGATAGCCGTACAGCCGGCTCAAGGAATCGCTGCTAATCACCTCGTCGCTGCTTCCCTGCAGCGTCGTGCCGTCGTCGAAGAGCAGTAGCGCCCGCGAGCAGAACCGCGCCGCCAGCCCGGGTTCGTGGAGAACCATTACGCTGGCCATCTGCTGGTCGCGATTGAGGGCGGCAAACAGCTCGAGGGTGGCGATCTGGTGGTTCAGATCAAGGTGCGCGAGCGGCTCGTCGAGCAGGTAGAGCTGCGGCGCCTGCGTCAGCAAGGTGGCAATGGCCAGCCTTTGCCGCTCGCCACCCGAAAGCGTCTGCACGTCGCGTTGCGCGAGTTCGGCCAGACCGACCGCGGCCAGCGCCTGACGGGCTTTTCGGGCATCGGCGTCGGACTCCCAATCCCAGCGATCGAGATGGGGATGGCGTCCGATCAGTGCCGTTTCGAGGACCGTCGAGGAGAACGCCTCGCTGCGGCTCTGCGGCAACCAGCCCCGAATGCGGGCGCTACGCCGCGCGCCGAGTTGGGCGTAGCTGCTCCCGGCGAGGCAGACCTCGCCCGCATCCGGCGCGCGCAAACCGGCCAGCACCGAGAGCAGGGTCGACTTCCCGGCACCGTTGCGGCCGAGAATGGCCAGCGACTCACCCGGTCGTACGCTCAGCGCCAGATCGCGACAGAAAGTGCGGCCAGCGATGCCGACGCGAAGGCCACGGGCGAACAGCACAGGCTGCGGGTGATCCATCTCAGCCGCGCCCGGCCGCGCCGCGCGTCAGCAGGAAGAGAAAAACGGGCACGCCGATCAGCGCCGTGAGCACGCCGACGGGCAGTTGCTGCGGCGCCAGAATGGTCCGTGCCAGGGTGTCGGCGATCACCAGCAGGCTACCGCCGGCGAGCACCGAGGCCGGCAACAACAGGCGCTGGTCGTTGCCGGTCGCCAGACGGACGAGGTGCGGCACGATCAGGCCGATGAAACCGATCGCCCCGGCATGGGTGACCGCCGCGGCAGTGGCCAGCGAGGCGACCAGATAGACGCCACGGCGCAAGGGGCGGACGGCAACACCGAGCGCCTGCGCGACGTCAGCGCCACGTGCCAGGAGATTGAGTTCGCGGGCAAACGGCAGCGACACAAGGAGCACCGTGGCGAGCAGAATCAGCACCAGTTGTGGGTCGCCGGTCTGCGAGAGGTCGCCCATCAACCAGAACAGCATTCCCCGCAAGCGATCGTCGGGGGCCATGGCCAACATCAGGGTGACCACGGCGCCGCAGCCGGCGGCAACGATCACCCCGGTCAGCAACAGCCGTGAGTGCGTCCAGCCGCCCTCGCCATGGGCCAGGCCGAAAACCAGCAGCATGGCGCCGAGGGCACCCGCGAAAGCCAGCCCGTTGACCCCGGCAACGCCGAGTCCGAGGACGATGGCCAGCAGCGCGCCAATACCCGCCCCACCCGAAATGCCCAGCACATACGGATCGGCGAGCGGGTTGCGCAACAGCACCTGCAGCAGGGCTCCGGCCAGTGCCAGCAAGCCACCGCAGGCGAAACCGGTCAAGGCGCGCGGCAGGCGCAGGCTGCGTACCACGTCGCCGGCGACGCCACCATTGCCGTCAAGCAGCGTCGCCAGGACATCGAGTGGACCAATCGCGATGCTGCCCACCATCAGCGCCAGGACAATGCTCAGCTGCGACAGCCCGGCGAGGGCTGCGAGAATCAGCAAGGCACGGCGGCGGGTGGGCACGCAGCGTCCTACTTCGGCGCGTAACGGACACCGACGAAGACGTTCGCCCCGGCGGTGGCGTAGTTGTCGATTGTCTCGTAGTACTTGTCGAAGATGTTGTTGGCCCGGGCAAACAGCGTCCAGTCGCGCTGCAGGCGGTAGTCCGCATAGAGGTTGACCAGCCCGTAGCCACCGAGGAGCTTGGTATTGGCCGGGTCATCGTAACGATTGCCGACCAGCTGCCACTCGCCGCGCAGGTCCCAGTCGCCGATCTTTCGACTGATGTAGCTGCTCATCTGCTGGTCGGAGCGGCGGGCCAGTCGATTGCCGTTGTTGGGTCCGTCTTCGTCATTGCGCGGATCGAGCAAATCGACGACGACGCCCACCCCCCATTCCGAAAAACGGCCGTCGTAGGTCAATGTCGCGCCGCGCAGCAAGGCCTTGCTGACGTTGACCGGCGCGTAGGTCGGTGGCCGGAACTCGATCAGGTCGGTGACGTCGTTGTTGTACACGACGAGCGAGGCACGATGATCGCCGCGCTCCCAATTGGCCCCCAGCTCGATGTTCTTCGCCTGCTCCGGCTTCAGGTCGGGATTGCCCCCGGAAAAGAAATTGCCGGCCGGGAAATACAGTTCGTTGAACGTCGGCGCGCGAAACGCCGTGCCATAGGACACGTGCCCTCGCCAGTCGGGAGCGAACTGATAACCGTAGGAAGCGGAACCGGTCGTTTCGGCGCCGAACTGGGAATTGTCGTCACGACGCAGGTTGAACTGCAAGCGGTGCTTCTCGATATTGGCGTTCCAGCCGCCCAGCAGCGAGCGAATCGTGCGTTCGCTCACGGTGTAGTCGGTACTGCCGGAGACCTTTTGTTTGGTGTATTCGGCGGCCAGCAGCGCTTCCCCGACGGGCAGCACGATATCGTTCTGCCACGACGCCAGATCCGCGTCGGTCCGTATGGTGTACTCCCTGACGTTGCCGGCGTAACCCTTGCTGGCATCGGTACTGGTGCCGACCCGCAGCGTGCTCGTCCACGCCTGGTTGATGCGGTTACGCGAGTACAGCGAATACGATTCCACCAACTGATCGGCGGTGAAGTTCTGCCCGGCACCGCGAGCACCGAAGTCGTTCGAGTCATAGCGGTTGGTACCGTCGCTGGCCAGCAGGTTGACGCCAATTTCCTGACCGGCCGCCGGACGCACGGAGAAGTTCGCACTCAGATTGCTGTTGCGATAGCCGTCGTCGTCCGGGTTGTAGTAGATGTTGGCCTTGTCGTGAATGGCGTTGAAACCGCCAGTGTCCAGATAACCCGCCTGGACACTGTAGGAAACCAGATCGGTCCCGCCCGAAATGCCGACGGTGGTGTCTGTGGTTCCGTAGGTGCCATACCCCGTACTCGCGTTGAGTCGCGCCGGGCCCTCGCCCTTGCGCGTGAAGATCTGAATGACACCGCCAATCGCGTCGGCACCGTACAGCGACGAGGCCGGACCGCGCAGGATCTCGATGCGATCGATCTGGTCCAGCGGGATACGCGCCAGCGCGGCACTTCCGGTCGTCGCCGAGCTGATTCGCTGCCCGTCGATCAGAACGATCGACTGATTGCTGCTCGCGCCGCGGATGAACACGCCGCTGTTCGTGCCCGGGCCGCCGTTGGCGGTGTACTGAACGCCGGGTTGGCGCGACAGCAGCTGCTCGAGTGTGGATTGGCCGGCCTGATCGATTTCTTCACGGGTGATGACCGACACGTCGCTGGTCAACTCGTTGGCGCGCGTTGCCTGTCGGGTCGCGGTGACAACGATCGGATCGAGCTGCTGGTCGGCGGCGTTGGCCGCGATCGGAAAAAGCGCCCCGCATAGCGTGGCCAATGCCGCGGCAGAACCTGCGCGCGGCGTCCTTTGATTCATCATGGGTTTCTCCCTGCTTCCGGCGAGCGTCCCCGCGAACCGGCGAGCAAACAAATATCAAATGCACGAGGGAGAAAACGACGAGGCGGGCGGCACGGCCGAGCGTTTCGTGTCCGCTTCCCCGCGGCACTTCCGTCAAATGTGTGCGAAGGCCGGTATCCGGGCTCGCGAGTCTTGATGTGTCGCCTTCCCAGGCTCTCGCCCAGTGGCATTTCGACACACCCGCACTCACTTACCGTTGCGGGGGCAGCTCAGGCCTGGTGTTCTGAAGAACACGCACCTGCTTCCCGTTTAACCGCTGCAGAGAATCTGCGTTGCGGCACCTTGCACGATGTCCTTCGCCGACCAAGGCCGACGAAAGCGCGGATTATAGCGCGCCCGGCATCGGACGGAACGCCCATGCCGCAGAAAGCGGTCAGCGGTCAGCGAGCAAGGCGCCGCCGGGAAGAAAGCTGCGCGCCTTGACCAAGGATAGCTCTTGAATCTATAGTCTGGCCATGCTGAATGAACTAGACACGCTCGAGAGCAAGATTGGCCAGGTGGTCGCGCTCTGTCAACGCCTGCGCGCCGAGAATGACCAGCTCCGCGAGCAGCTCGCTGTCGCCGAAGGGGACAGACAACGCCTCGCCGAGCGCATGGGCACCGCGTCCACCCGGCTTGAGCAACTTGCCCTGCAACTCCCCGAAGCCAAAGCCTGAGAATTCTTTCCCGATGCCCAACGAAACCAATTTTCTGGATATCACGCTGCTTGGCAAGGAGTACCGTGTCGCCTGCCCGCCCGAGGAGCGTGCCGCACTGCTCAACGCCGCAGCCTACGTCGACGGCAAGATGCGCGACATCGCCGAGAAGACCAAGAGCAATCTCGCCGAGCGCATCGCGGTCATGGCAGCGCTGAACATTGCCCACGAGCACCTCTGCGCAAATCAGGACGCGCCGGCAAAAGATCAGAAAATTGAATCTGAAATAACGCTGGACAGCGACGCCTTTAGGCGTAGAATTTCCCACATGGAGACGGAACTTGAAGCGGTTTTAAAGCCCGAGTGAGTGGTTCCGAAGACTCCGAGAGAGTTCCCTGCGGTGTTTGTTAAGGTCATAGATTCCTTGAACCAATGCAAATTGGCATTGGTTGCAGACCATAGAAACCGCTGTTGTGTGTGCCCCTCAAGTCGGGCATACCTGATGCGGAAGGGATGTGACCTATCTGAACCCAGGTTCAGGATGCCGGCCTGACGGCACTTGCGGGGACAAAATTAAAAAGCGCGGAACCTTCGGTCCCGCGCTTTTTTTGCGTCGACTCGCCTCGTCCGGTGCGTCGTCTCCCGGCGAGCGGGCGCTGCTGTGAAGCAGCGGCCCCGATGGCTCGCCGTTCTGTCGCACTCGTCCCGCCCGCCCGCGGCAAACGACCCACCGACGCCTCCAGCGCTGGCGCTCACCGCCAGCAGCCAGCACCAGCGAGATTCCCTGTGCGCTTGACCTGCATCAAGCAAATGACCGCATCGCGCGCTTAGAGTACCTCCCTGGTGCACGCTGTCTGATTCAGTGTCCGGCCGCAGTGGCGACACGACAAGTCAGCTTGCCAACAGGGGAGCCTCGATCTGATGAATATTTCCAGTCTGCTGGTCAATGCCCGCCCCGAAGTACAGCAGCGGGTGCAGGACGGTCTGCTGCTCCTGGGCGGCGTTGAAGTCCATGCAGCGAGCAAGGATGGCCAACTCATCGTGACCATCGAAGCGGACAGCGACCGCGCTGCGGCGGACATGTTCACCACCATCAGCCAGCAGCCAGGCGTGCTCTCCGCATCATTGGTCTACAGCCAGTTTGAACCCGATCCTGATGAGGAAGTATGAGATGAAATTGACCTTGACTCGCCGTGATTTTATCAAGAGCAATGCCGTTGCCGCCGCCGCCACCGCGGCGGGCATCAGCATTCCCGGCATCAGCCAGGCGGCACCCGCGAAGTCCGATGGCGTGCGCTGGGACAAGGGCGCCTGCCGCTACTGCGGAACGGGCTGCGGCGTGCTGGTGGGAACCAAGGGGGGGCGCATCGTCGCCACCCAGGGCGACCCGGACGCGCCGGTCAACCGAGGGCTCAACTGCATCAAGGGTTACTTCCTGTCCAAGGTCCAGTACGGCAAGGATCGCCTGACCACGCCACTGCTGCGCATGAAGGACGGCAAATTCGACAAGAACGGCGAGTTTGCGCCGATATCCTGGGATCAGGCCTACGACGTCATGGCCGAGAAATGCAAGGCTGCGCTCAAGAAAGGTGGCCCGCGCAACATCGCCATGTTCGGCTCCGGCCAATGGACGGTGTGGGAAGGGTATGCTGCCGCCAAGCTGATGAAGGCCGGCTTGCTGAGCAACAACATCGATCCGAATGCCCGTCACTGCATGGCGTCGGCCGTCGCCGGGTTCATGCGCACCTTCGGCATCGACGAACCAATGGGCTGTTACGACGACCTCGAACACGCCGACACCTTCGTGCTGTGGGGTTCGAACATGGCCGAAATGCACCCGATTCTGTGGTCGCGACTCACCGATCGGCGGCTGACGGGCAAGGGCGTCAAGGTGCACGTACTTTCGACTTTCAGCCACCGTTCCACCGAGTTGGCCGATAACGAGTTGATTTTCAAGCCGCAGAGCGATCTGGCCATCCTCAACTACATCTGCAACTACATCATCCAGAACAAGGCGGTGAATGAGGCATTCGTCGCCCGCAACGTCAACTTCAAGAAAGGCGTCACCGATATCGGCTATGGTCTGCGGCCGAATCATCCGCTCGAGAAGGTGGCGATGAACAACGGCTATCCGGGAGAAGACGGCAAGCCAAAGGGCAACCCCGGCGGCACCAGCGACATCACCTTTGACGAGTTCAAGGCCTTTGTCGCCGAGTACACGCTCGACAAGACGCACGAGATCTCAGGGGTACCGAAAGAAAATCTCGAAGCGCTGGCCAAGGCCTATGCCGACCCGAATGCCAAGGTCACCTCGTTCTGGACGATGGGCTTCAACCAGCACACGCGCGGCACCTGGGCGAACAACATGATCTACAACGTGCACCTGCTGGTCGGCAAGATTTCCGAGCCCGGCAACAGCCCGTTCTCGCTGACCGGTCAGCCTTCGGCCTGCGGCACGGCGCGCGAAGTGGGCACCTTCGCCCACCGTCTGCCGGCCGACATGGTGGTCAACAACCCGAAGCATCGGGAGATCAGCGAAAAACTGTGGAAATTGCCGGCCGGCACGATCCCGGACTGGATCGGCGCACACGCCGTTTTGCAGAGCCGGCTGCTCAAGGACGGCAAGATCAATTTCTACTGGACGACGACGACCAACAACATGCAGGCCGGGCCGAACATCAATGATGAAATCTTCCCGGGCTGGCGCAACCCCGACAATTTCATCGTCGTCTCCGACTGCTACCCCACCGTTTCGGCGATGTCCGGCGACCTGATCCTGCCCTCGGCGATGTGGATGGAGAAGGAAGGCGCTTTCGGCAACGCCGAGCGGCGCACGCAATTCTGGCGCCAGCAGGTCAAGGCGCCGGGAGAGGCGCGCTCGGATCTTCTGCAGTACATCGAGTTCTCGAAGCGTTTCACGACCGACGAGGTGTGGCCGGCCGACCTGCTCGCCAAGAACCCCGAGTACAAGGGCAAGACGCTCTACGAGGTGCTCTTCGCCAACGGCCAGGTCGACAAGTTCCCGACCAGCCAGACCTACAAGGGCTTCGACAACGACGAAGCAAAGGCCTGCGGCTTCTATCTGCAAAAAGGCCTGTTCGAGGAGTACGCCGCCTTTGGTCGCGGCCACGCCCACGACCTGGCAGAGTTCGACACCTATCACAAGGCGCGCGGCCTGCGCTGGCCGGTGGTTGACGGCAAGGAAACGCTGTGGCGCTTCCGCGAAGGCTACGACCCTTACGTCAAGGCGGGCGAAGGCGTGAAGTTCTACGGCAAGCCCGACGGCAAGGCGGTCATTTTTGCGCTGCCGTACCAGCCGGCCGCCGAAATGCCCGACCAGGAGTACGACCTCTGGCTATGCACCGGGCGCGTTCTCGAACACTGGCATACCGGTTCGATGACGCGGCGCGTCCCGGAGTTGTACAAGGCCATGCCCGACGCCTGGATCTACATGCATCCGGACGACGCCAAGAAGCGCGGCCTGCAACGCGGTGACGTCGTCAAGACGGTTACCCGGCGCGGCGAGATCGCGTTGCGCGTCGAAACGCGTGGCCGTAACAAGCCACCGGCTGGCCTGGTGTTCGTGCCCTTCTTCGATGAGCATCGCCTGGTCAACAAGCTGACACTTGACGCCACTTGTCCGATCTCCAAGGAAACCGACTTCAAGAAGTGCGCGTGCAAGGTGGTCAAAGCCTGATAGACACGCGAACGCAGGACAATCAGGGAGAGCCAGGGCGGGCAGAACATCGCCCGCCTCATGGCCGCTGAACACCGGCCCGGTTTCTGGTGACACCATAAATGCCCACGGCAAATAAAGACCGCAGCCCCGTACCCGCGCGTGCGGCCAACACTCAATCGTTGGCCCGCCGCCAGTTCGTCTTCGATTCAGCGCGGCTGCTTTGCGGCGTCGGCGTGCTCGGGCTCGGCCTCGCCGGCTATGCCAAACAGGCCAGGGCCAGGCCGCCCCTGGCCGTCCGTCCGCCCGGCGCCGCCGCCGAAGACGACTTTCTCGGCGCCTGCATTCGCTGCGGCATGTGCGTGCGCGACTGCCCCTACAACATCCTCGAACTGGCCACACCGGAATCACCGATTGCCACGGGCACGCCGTATTTCACCGCGCGCAGCGGGCCCTGCGAGATGTGCGAAGACATCCCCTGCGTCAAGGCCTGCCCGACAGGAGCCCTCGACCACAGCCTGACCGACATCAACCAGTCGCGGATGGGCCTCGCCGTCCTCTCCGACCAGGAGACCTGTCTCAACTTCCTCGGCCTGCGTTGTGACGTCTGCTACCGCGTCTGCCCGGTCATCGACAAGGCGATCACCCTCGAGCTCCGGCCGAACACGCGTACCGGCCGGCACGCGATGTTCATTCCGACGGTGCACTCCGAGCATTGCACCGGCTGCGGCAAATGCGAAAGCGCCTGCGTCACCGAAGAGGCGTCGATCAGGGTGCTGCCGGCCAAACTGGTGAAAGGCTCGCTCGGCGAGCATTACCGGCTTGGCTGGGAAGAGAAGAGCAAGGCCGGCGGGCATTCCCTGGTCGAGGACCGGGAACTGGTCGATTTGCCCGATCGCCTGCCCGAAGGCGTCCATCTCGAAGGCCACTTCGATCCCGGTAGCGACCCCTTGCCGGCAGGAGTTCCGGCGGGCGGCCCGGCGCTTCCCAGCCTGCCGCCCGGCCTCGGCGGTCCCGCGGCACCGGGCAGCGGATTGAACCAGCTGCCGGCCGAGGCGCCACGATGAACAGCAAGCGGGCCGGTGCCGAAGCGGTTGCCAGCAAAGGCTGGGTCGCAGCGCACCGCTGGCTGCTGGCTCGCCGCCTTTGCCAGTTGGCGCTCCTGGCACTGTTCCTGCTTGGCCCGCTGGCCGCCGTGTGGATCGTCAAGGGGAATCTGGCGTATAGCCTGACCCTCGACAGCCTGCCGCTGACCGACCCCTACGTGCTGCTGCAATCACTGCTGGCTGGCAACTGGCCCGAGAAACTCGCGCTGATTGGCGCGCTGATCGTTATCGTCTTCTATTTCCTGGTTGGCGGCCGCGTCTACTGCGCCTGGGTCTGCCCGATCAATCCGCTCACCGACCTCGCCGGCTGGCTGCGCCGCCGACTGGGGATCAAGGGCAGCGCACACGTTTCGCGCAGCAGCCGCTACTGGATCCTGGCCATGACCTTGCTGCTTGCTTCCCTGACCGGCAGCATCGTCTGGGAACTGGTCAATCCGGTATCGATGCTGCACCGCGGACTGCTCTTCGGGCTGGGCGCCACGTGGGTTGTCGTGCTGGCGGTCTTTCTGTTCGATCTGTTCGTGATGAGCCGCGGCTGGTGCGGCCACCTTTGCCCGGTCGGCGCCTTCTACAGCCTGCTCGCCAAGGGGAGTCCGCTACGCGTTACCGCCAGCAGGCGGGCGGCGTGCAACGACTGCATGGACTGCTTCGAAGTCTGCCCGGAACCGCAGGTCATCCGCCCGGCGCTGAAGGGTGCGGGCAAGGGCATCGGCCCGGTCATTCTGGCCAGCAACTGCACCAACTGCGGACGCTGTATCGACGTCTGCTCCAAAGATGTTTTCACTTTCGGCCTGCGCTTCAACAACCCACCGGAGAACGGCACGCAGGGCGAACCAACAGCAGCGACCAGCGGCCACTGAAGTACTCGAGCAAGAGCAGGAATCATTTTTTTGACGTGGAGGGAACGCCAACCATGAAGCACTCACTGAAACTTACCATCGCCGTCGTCGCCAGTTGCCTGACGTCCCTGGTGTTCGCCGCCGACGCTACCACCTCGATGCGCGGAATCGACGTCGCAGCACCCAGCCCGGCACCCGAGATCAAGGATTACGCTGGCAAACGCCCGGGGACGGAGGAACCCGTCGCGCGCACCTTCAGCACGCAGCCGCCGGTAATCCCGCACGCGGTGCAAAACTTCGACGAAATCAACCTCGAAGGCAACCAGTGCATGGACTGCCACTCGGCGGCGACCTTTCAGAAGAAAAAAGCGCCGAAGATGGGCGATAGCCATTTCATCGACCGTGACGGCAAGAAACACGCCGAAGCGACCGGTGGACGCTACAACTGCGTGCAATGCCACGTGCCGCAGGTCGACGCGCCGCCGCTGGTCGACAACACCTTCAAGGGCGACGCCGTCAAGAAACCAGTCAAGAAGAACTGAGGCAGGAGGGTCGCCGGCAAGCCGCCGGCACTCACGCTGCTCAATGTTCCAGGTCGTGCTCTTCGCAAAGCCCGAGCATCGCCTTGCGCGCGGCATCGCGCAAGGCCACGGCCGCGGCCCAGTCGTCGCCCACCGGCGCCAGCAGTGGCCCGAAGGTCAGCGCCAGGCGACCGCGCCGCGGGAGCCACGTCTGATCGCGCAGGATCGCACGTGTGCCGCACAGACCGGCAACCAGTGCTGGCGTCCCGGCCCGCGCAGCGGCGACGAAGGCGCCCATGCGAAACGGCTTCAGCCCGGCTTCTCGCGAGAAGGTTCCTTCCGGGAAAATCACCAGATTCTGACCTTGCCGGAGCGCCGCAGCGATCTCGTCGACGTCCTCGGCACTCCTCGACGCCGCGAAGCGCTCGACGAACAGCGTGCCGAGCGCGCTCAGGAAAGCATGTACTGCCGGCTGTTCGACGAACTCGCGTTTGGCGACGAAACAGTAGGCCTGGCTCGGCGGCAATGCCGCGCAGAGGGCCAGCGCGTCAAGATAGCTGCAGTGGTTGACCAGTAACAGATGCGGCGCTTTCGGTAAACCCGCCGCGGCGCCGATCTGCAAGCGAATCCCGGCGAGCACCAGGACGAGCCGCGCCACCCGGTGCACCAGGCGACGTCCGCTCGCCGGCGAGTGCAGCAGCTTGCCGAGAACGACAACTGCCGCCGCAGTCGGCACGCCGAGGACGAGAAAAACACTCCAGCACCAAGCGCCATAGAGCCGCCGGCCAAGACGCCGCGCCATCTCGCCCAAGCGCGCGCGCAGCGACGCGACGCCAAGGCGCAGCATCTGTTGCCGAGCCGGCGCCGCCGGAGCACCGATCGCGCCGTTCTCGTAGGCGTCGCGCGAAGCGTTGCGGCGAATCTTGCCACTCGAAGTCTTGAGTACCGAATTCGGTGGGGCCAGGACAATTTCGTCAGCCGGCATTCCGATTACATCGATTGCGGCAGCGTTGATCTTCTGCCGCAGCGCGTCGAGCACCGTCGCATCTTCCTCGCGCGTCTCGGCCAGAACGACCAGCCGTTCGCTGCCATTGAGCGCATCCTGGCTCGCAAAAACGGCCACGCAGCCCTTGCGCACGCCCGGAATATTGCCGACCGCCTGTTCGAGTTCGTAGGGGTAGAGGTTCCTTCCGCCACGAATGATCAAGTCCTTGACCCGGCCGGTCAGATAGATCTCGCCAGCGACGGTATACGCAAAATCGCCGGAGTCGAGCCAGCTGTCGCTGAACAGCGCCTGCGTCGCCGCTGGGTTGCGATAGTAGCCACGCGTCGCCGAGGGGCCACGAAACTGCAGTCTTCCGACGCGCCGATCCGGCAGTTCGCAGCCTTCCGCGTCGACGATACGAATCTCATGCCCTGGCAGGACCCGTCCACACGCCGGAACGAGCATCGCTTGGTCATCGTCGCTGGTCGCCGGAACGGCGCTTTTCTCGTTGACCAGTTCTTCGCGCCGGATCCGATCGATCAACGGCCCGCGCTGCAGCGTTGGGAAAGCCAGCCCGACCGAACATTCGGCAAGACCATAGACCGGCGTGATCGCCTCGCCGCGCAAACCGTAGGGGGCGAAGCGCTCGGCGAAAGCCTGCAGCGTCGCCGGACTCACCGGTTCGGCGCCGTTCAATGCCAGACGCCAGGACGAGAGGTCCAGCCCCTGCACATCGCCGTCGGCGAGTTTTCGCGCACACAGTTCGTAAGCGAAATTGGGCGCCGGCGAAATCGTCCCACGATGATCCGAGATGGCCCGCAACCAGCGTGCCGGGCGCGCGAGAAAAGCCAGGGGCGACATCAGCACCAGCGGCATGCCGAAGTAAAGCGGGCAAAACCAGGCGCCGATCAGTCCCATGTCATGATAGAGCGGCAGCCATGAAACGAAGACATCGTCACTGGTCACCGCGCAGGCCTCGCCCATCGCGCGCACGTTGGCCAACAGGTTGGCGTGGCTGAGAACGACTCCCTTGGGGTCGCCCGTGCTGCCGGAGGTGTACTGCAGGAAAGCGATATCGTCGGCTTGCGCGCGGTACAGCAAGTCGATCGGTTCGCTGTCGAGCTCCGCCGGGGTGAGCACTTCATTCAGGCTCGGCACCTCGCGGCGCAACAGCGCGGCAACGCCTTTCGCCTGCGGCACGGTGACGATGAACACCGCTTCGGCGTTGGCGAGAATACGCGCGTGCCGGCGCAGATGATCGTCGATCTGCGCCAGCCGCGCCGGAGGATAAATCGGCACCGGAATTCCGCCGGCCAGCAAGACCCCGAAAAAGCTGCTCAGGTAGTCGCGACTGGTGGGCAACATCAGGGCCACGGTCTGTCGCGGCAACAGTCCGCGGGTCACCAGGCCGGTGGCCATGCGGCGCGCCTGCGCGAACAGATCGGCGTAGGAAATGGCCTCGGGGAGAAACTCGCCATGCCCGCCGCCAGTCCCGTAGAGCAGCACATGCGTGCGTTGCGGATTGCGTTGCACGTGCCACTCGAAGACATCGACCAGCGTCGCCGCCTGCGTCGGAACCCCGATCGGGCCGCCACCGTGCTTGGCCAGATCGACGCCGGTCGGCGAATGGTCTTCGGCCGCTGCACTGACGATGAAGCGCAGCAAGTCCTGCGCCGTTTCGGCGTCGGCCAGCGCCGCCTCCGGCAACGAGCGGCCGAACTCACTGCCGACACGCAACAGGAGTTCGACGCGCGCCAGGCTGTCCAGGCCAAGATCGCGCTCGAGGTGACTACCCAGGCTCACCCGTGCGACACGGCCCGGGCGCGTCTCGGCGACCAGAGCCGTGAGCACGCCCAGCAGGCGCTCCGACACTTCCGGCGACGGCGGCAGCAAGGGCGCTGGCAGCGGTTCCGCGCTCACCACCGGCGCGCCTTCCGGCCAGCGATCGCCCGGCCGAACAGCGGCTGGCGAGCGACGCGGCGACGAGCACCGCGCTCGCCGCACTCAGCGACGCTCATCGATTTCCCCGATACGAATGGCCTGCGTCGGACACGGCGCAAAACACGCCGCGCAGCCGGTACATCGCGAAGTGTCCACCACCGGCAAGGCAATTCCGCCGACCCGCGGCACGAAGCGAATGGCGCCTGCCAGGCAATGATCGCCGCAGATTCGGCATTCGATCTGCCTGGCCGCCAGGCAGCGCTCGCCAATGGCCGCGCGCAGAAACCAGGCTTCCTGAGCCGGTGCACGACGCAGCGCACCGGTGGTGCACGCGTCAACGCAGGCGGCGCAGAACGAGCATTCGCCAACACCGAAATCAAGCACCGGATAGCCGCTGTCGCTGTTGCGGATGATCCCGGTCGGACAGACTGGCTGGCAATCGGCGCAGCGCGTGCAGGCCTGCAGAAAAGCCTCTTCTGCGACGGCCCACGGCGGCCGCAATGGCGCCGTCGCCCGTGCGAATCTTCCGCGGAGAAAGTTGCGACGGCTAGCCGGGTCGCTCACGGGCCCACTCCAGGCATTCAAGACGCCGCTGGTGTGCCACCGGCGCCAGCTCGCCAGCGAGCGCGTACCCGCGCTCAGACGCGACGCAGGTCCTGCCTGCGGCGGCGCGCCGCCGAATGCCGGGCAGGGCCATTTGGTCACACATGCAAAGCTCTCCAGTGGTTGCAGCGATCATCGTTCGCTGGCCGAGTCTACCAGACTGGGGAGAGCAGCGTCGGGCAAGCGTCGTTGGCAGGAGGTCCTACCACCCCGGCTTCCAGCCGAACGGCGTCACCGCCAGATAGGCGAGGCTGCGCCAGTAGCTGCGATCGATCGACCAGGCCTTGAGAAACGCCCTGGCAGCGATCGCGCGGCTTGCGCCAACGCCCCCTTTCAGGTGCCCGAGGCCGAATTCGGCGCAGTAGATGGCCAGTTGGCGCCGGAAACGTTCCGCCGCAACGCAGCGACCGTCCTGGCTGCACAGTCCCCAGCGTTCTGCCGCCGTCTCGAGCAGGCGCGTGCGGTAGTCGATTGGCCTGATGACCCGCGACCCCTGCGCCGAGTGCTGCCGATAGAGCGTCGTCGCTTCGCGGAGCTTCAGGAACTGCGAGCTTCTCGACACTCGCAACCAGAAATCCCAATCCTCACTGTAGGGAAGCGCTTCGTCGAAACCCGCCTGAGCGACGACGACCGCGGTTCGTGCCAGGGCGGTGCTGGTCAATACCCAGCTGTCGAGCAGCATCTGGTGATAGATCCAGCCCGAAAAGTCGTCGTCGACCCCTTGCGCAGCCGCTCGCGGGAGGTAGTCTGCCGGCGCCGGGAACGCTCCCGCGTCGTCCTGCCGCCACCAGACGAAGTCGGTGAACACGACATCGACCTGGGGATTGTCGGCGAAAGCCGCCAGCTGGTTGGCCAGCTTGTTCGGCTGCCAGTAGTCGTCATGGTCGACCAGGGCGATGAACTCGCCGTGCGCTTCCCTTATGCCGTGGTTGCGGGCGGCGCAGACGCCGGCGTTGCTTTGCTCAATGACCCGAACCGGATCGCCGAAACGGCGGGCAATGGCACAGGTGTCGTCGGTCGAGCCATCGTCGATGACGATGATCTCGAGATCCGCAGCGCCCTGGCGAAGAATGCTGTTGAGGGTTTCGCTGATGTAGCGCGAGCAGTTGTAAGTGGGGATGACCACGGAGACGGACGACATGACAAAAAATCACTCCAGGCAAGGGCTGCAAGTAAACGGGCGCGCAGCAGAACCAGGGCTTGTCCGGACAACCCGCAGACCGCGAGCCAGAACGGGTGCCGCTTGGATGCGGACGAATGTTACCCGATTCACTCACATTGTTCGTGACAGGCTTTGCAACGACCGCCGCGCAAGGTACCGGCGTCGCGCCTGCCGGCACAACATTGGTCGTAATGACAACTCGGTCACACCACGGCTCCTTTTGGCCGGCCTTCTCCGCCTACAAGCCTGTTAAACCTTGCTATGATTTCCTTCGCCAAAGCAAGCTTCCTGGTCCGGGGGCCGCTGAAGATGCCCTAGCGTAGTGTTTCACGCAACAGCGAACATAAGAACGCCAGCGGCGACATGGTTTCAAGCGGCTGTCCGGCGTGCTGAAAGTCGCGCCGGAAATACAGCGTCACAACAGCCTGCACGTCATTGCGAGGAGGCGTAGCCGACGTGGCAATCCAGAGGTTCTGTTTTTCGCGCGGCTGATATGGCGCACCTGCAGTCAGAGAATGGAACTGGATTGCCGCGTCGGCTACGCCTCCTCGCAATGACGGTGGCTGGGAAATGGTGGCCCGGGTTTGGCGAGGCGGGCAGCGGTATGGACCGGGCGAACTTCCGCCACCCTGCGCTTTCACGCTGCTGTCAGGGTCGCTGAAAGTGTCATCAAGAATGCAGCACTACACTAGCGTAGCAAGTCGAAGAAGAGAGGAACCGCCGCCCGTGAGCCGAGCCGAATTTGATGAGTTTGCCAAGGATTACCGCAGCCTGCATGCGCAGAACGTGGCCATCACGGGCGAAGAGCCGGAGTATTTCGCCGAGTACAAGATGCGCGACTTCGCCCAACTGGTACGCCAGACAGGCGGGCCGGCCGACGGCCGTTACCTGGATTTCGGCAGTGGTGTCGGGGCGTCCGTCGCGCCGTTCCGCCGCCATCTGCCACAGGCACAACTGCTCTGTGCCGACGTGTCGGCAGAAAGCCTGGCTGCCTCCCGCATCGCCCACGGTGACGGCCCCGACTACCTGCTCATCAACGGTGCCAGCCTGGACCTTCCCGACGCCAGTGTGGACGGCGGATTTGCCTGCTGCGTCTTTCACCACATCCCGCCTGCTCAGCACCTGGCTGCCTTGTCCGAACTGCGGCGGGTTCTCAAGGCGGACGCGCCGTTGATGATCTACGAACACAACCCGCTGAATCCACTGACGGTGCGCGCAGTCAACACCTGCCCGCTGGACGTCAACGCGATCCTGATCCGCGCCGGCGAGATGGCGCGGCGCTGTGCGCAGGCCGGCTTCAGCTCGACGAGCGTGGACTATCGGGTGTTCTTTCCAGCAACGCTCAAGGCCTGGCGACGTTTCGAGGATCGCATGCGCTGGCTGCCTCTGGGGGCGCAGTATTTCGTCCACGCCAGACGATGATCGACGGCACGACCATTCGTTATCTGATCGTCGGGGTGGTCAATACGGTCATTGGCTACGGCCTGATCGTGCTCCTGCAGTACGGTGCCGGGCTGCCTCCCCTGGCGGCCAACGCCGGTGGCTACCTGGTGGGCTGGGCGGCCAGCTACCTGCTCAACCGGAGCTACACCTTCCGCAGCCAGCGCTCGCACCGCGAGGGACTTCCTGCCTATGCCGCCGCGGCGATGGCCTGCTACGCCCTCAATGCAGCCGTCCTGCATCTGGCGTTGAGCTGGCTGAAACTTCCTGGCGCGCTCGCCCAAGCTTGCGGCGTTGCCGCCTATACCGTGTCCTTCTATCTGGTAAACCGCTATGCCATCTTCAAGCACCGCAGCTGCTGATACCGTTGCCGCGACAGCCGTCGCGCGGCAAGCGCCCGTACTCGGCGTCGTCGTGCCCTGCTACAACGAGCAGGAGGTCTTTCCCGAGACGGCGCGGCGTCTGGCGGCGCTGCTGCAGGGCCTGATCGACGCTGGCCGCATCGATCCCGCGAGCCGTACCTGGTTCGTCGATGACGGCAGCCGCGATCAAACCTGGAGCCTCATCGAGGCCGCCGCGGAGCAGCCGGCGATGCGCGTCTGCGGCATCAAGCTGTCGCGCAATCGAGGGCACCAGGTCGCCCTCCTGGCCGGCATACTCACCGCCAAAGGCGACGTCCTGATCAGCGTGGACGCCGATCTGCAGGACGACCTGGGGGCAATTTCGCAAATGCTCGAGGCTTTTGCCGGCGGTCACGACATCGTCTATGGCGTCCGCAGCGCTCGCGGCACCGACAGCGCCTTCAAGCGGCTCACCGCCGAAGGCTATTACCGGGTGCTCGACCGGCTGGGGGTGGAGATCGTCTTCAACCACGCCGACTACCGGCTGATGAGCCGCCGCGCGGTGGAAGCCCTGCGCGAATACCCGGAGTCCAATCTCTTCCTGCGCGGCCTGATCCCGCAACTCGGCTTTCCGTCGACAACGGTCGCCTACGAGCGCGCCGAACGCTTTGCCGGCGAGTCCAAATACCCGCTGGGTAAGATGCTCGCGCTCGCCTGGCAGGGAATGACTTCGTTCTCGGCAGCGCCGCTGCGCATGATTACCGCACTCGGGATGCTGGTGTCTGTGCTCAGCCTGGGCATGGGGCTCTGGGCTTTCGGCGTGCGTTTATTCACCGACGCCGCGCTACCCGGCTGGGCGTCGATCGTCATTCCGCTGTTTCTGATCTCGGGCGTCCAGCTGCTCTCGCTGGGCGTCATCGGCGAGTACCTGGCGAAAATCTTCCTGGAGACCAAACGCCGGCCGCTCTTTTTCGTCGACCGCCTGGTTCGCTCCGACACTGACCCTGTGTCGTGAGAGCTGCCCACGCCGATCGCGCCGCCGAGCCCAGCGGCGGCATGCCGCTGCTTGCCGTCGTCGGGGTCACGCTGCTCGTGCAACTCGTCCTGCAGGCGTATTTCTTTCCGCTGTCGGCCTTGTGGGATGCCGCGCGCCTGGTGCACATCGACGCCCCTTTCCACCAGTACCAGATGGAAGTTGCCCGCCAACTGTGCGCCGAGCAGCGCCTGACCGGCTACGACATCTTCTTCGCTGCCGGCCACCTCGGCGGGGTCAGCTTCAACGCCAGCGCCAAACTACCGGCCCTGCTGGCCTGCCTGGATACGGCCTCCGCCAACATTCCCGTGATCTACAAGCAGTTCAGTTTCTGGTCCGGGGTTCTCGCCCCGGCGATGCTCGTCGCCACCTGCGTGCTGCTGCGTCTGCCGGTCAGCGTTGCGGCTGTGGTCGCGCTTTTCAGCGTGCTGCTCTGGTGGACGGGCGCCATTCGCTGGTACCACGCCGCGGGCCTCGTGTCATACGTGATCGTCGCCTTCGCCAGCGTTCCTTTCGCGGTTGCCGCGCTGCGCGTTTGCCGCCGGCCGACCCTGTGGCGCCTGGCGCTGCTGACCGTGGTGGCGGCAATCGGCCTGCTCGTGCACCCCCTGTTTGTCGTCGCCGCCGCGCTGATCGGCTTGCCCTTGCTGGTGGACGAACTGCGTGCCGGCCTGCGCATCGCCAACGTCGTCGCGGTGGTGGCCGTCCTGCTCGCCGGCATGCTGCTCCTGAACGGTATCTGGCTGTGGCCGTCGCTGACCACGCCCAGCTTCGCGACGATTGTCCACCCCTATCAGCGTGCGGTCGATCCAACACTGGTGCTGCAGGAACTGCTCGGCCTGGCGCCGACGGCGGCCGGCGGGTCGCGACTGTACAACGTCCTGTGGATCGGCGCTCTGCTGTGTATCGGCTGCTGGCGCGGCAGCGCGCGACGCGCGCTGCTGGCGCTGATCGCCGCTGCCGTGCTGCTCATGATCTGGGCCTCGTTCGGAGCCGTCATCCCGGCGCTCGCATCCCTGCAACCCAACCGCTTCAGCGCACTGGCCTGGCTGTGTCTGGTCGTCCCGGCGGCAGCCGGCGTGGTCGCGGCAGCGCAGCAGATTCCTGCGGCGCACGGGTTCGGACGCTGGCTCCGGGGCGCCGCGCTGCTCATCGTTGCCGGTTTTCTGGCCTTTTTCGTCCGCGAAGCGGAGCGCGAGATCCTGGCGCCGGCCGAGACCGGCCGCTATGCCGTTGCCGCACCGGAAGTCAAGGGCGAAGGTGGACTTTCCCGGCCGCTGCTCGACTTTCTCGGCACACAGACTGACGCCTCGGCGCGGGTTTTCTTCGAGCTCTCACTGGCGCGGGTTCACGACGGGGGCCACATGGCGGGCCTTTACGCCCTGGCCAGCAATCGTGAATTCATCGGCGGCCCCTACCCCTTTACCGACTTTGCCAGCGCCTGGGACGACTTCGCCTTCGGCAAACCCTACGCCGAGCATTCGCCGGAGCAGCTGAACGCTTTCCTTGACGCCTACAACATCCGCTGGATGCTGTGCCACAGCACCGCCTGCCGGGCAGCCATGGCGGCCCTGCCCGGAGTCGACAAGCTCGCCGACCTGGGGCCGGTGACCGCCTTCGTGCGCGCAGCGAGCCCCGGTTTCGTCGTCCACGGGAGTGCGCGGGTGGTCGAGCGCTGCATCAACCGGGTCACCCTGGCCGATGCCGCCGGCTCACCGCTGATCCTCCGCTACCACTGGGTGCCCGGGCTGGTGAGCGTTCCGCCGGCGCGCATCGAAGCGGTGGACATTGTGCCCGGGGCACGCCCCTTCATCGCCATCCACGATCCGCCGCCCGACCTGACGCTGCGTGTCGGCGACGGTCCGGGCCAGGCGTGTGACGCCCGCGCCAGGCCGTCGCCCTGACTCCACTCCAAGTCAATCGCCTGCGACGACACCCCCGCAATCGCCTTGCTCAGCTGCCGCTGGTCGTCCCCGGGACATCGCTGTCCACCACCGCCGGCTCCTGCTCGGAATCCGTATCGCTACCGGCAGCGCTATCTTTGGCGGCGAGGGCGAGCTGGCGCTTCTCGTCCTTCTTGCGTTTCTTCTCTAGTTCTCTCTGGCGCTTCTCGAACTGATAATTTGGTTTTGCCAAGGCGAGTCCCCCAATAGCCGCGGCGCGGCTCGACGAAGTAAAAAGCGGGCAGTGTCGCACAAATCGGCTTGCTCGCGGCGCCCGATGTTGCCTTGGCAGAGAATGGAAGGCGATAGCCTGTCTCGGCCAAGGCGCTAGAATGGCGACTTCATAACGCTCGGCGGCATTCCCATGGAACAGGACCAGCCACCACTGACTTCCCCCGCCGACGACCAGACGCCGGCCCGGCAGCCGCTGCCGCGGCCGACACGCCTGCCGCTCTATCTGGCGCTCGCCTACCTGGTGCTGATCAGCTACGCCAGCCTCTACCCGTTCGCCAACTGGCGTGACCTCGGCCTGTCGCCATTGGCCTTTCTCGGTGCCGCCTGGCCACGTTACTGGACGGCTTTCGACCTCGCGGTCAACATCGCCGTTTACGTGCCGCTGGGTTTCCTGCTGGCGCTCACCCTGCGGCACTTGCCCGGCCGTTGGTCGGCGGCCGTCGCCGCACTGCTCGTCGGCAGCCTGCTCAGCTTCACCGTCGAGTGCCTGCAGAACTGGCTGCCGGCGCGCGTGCCCTCGAATATCGACCTGGCGTGCAACATTTCGGGAAGCGCCATCGGTGCTGTACTTGCCGTCTGGAAGGGCAAGCCGATCTTTCGCCGCGTCGCCCAGCTGCAACAGGCGCTGCTGGCACCGATACCGCACGCCGAACTGGGCCTGGTTCTGATCGCCATGTGGCTGCTCACCCAGCTGTCACCCGAAACGCTGCTCTTTGGCGTCGGCGACCTGCGCCAGGTGCTCGGGCTGACGCCGGCGGTCCCCTATGCGGCGCCGGCGTTTTTCATGCTCGAAACCGGCGTTATCGTCTGCAACACGATCGTCATCGGCCTGTTCACACGCACCCTTCTCGCCGACCGCAACGCGCCGCACCTGGTGCTGTTCAGCTTTTTCATGCTGGCGCTGGCGATCAGGACGCTCGCTGCGGCGGTACTCGTCGCCCCGCACGACGCCCTCGCCTGGCTGACCCCGGGCGCCCGGCTCGGGCTGCTCATCGGCGGCGTGCTGCTCTCGCTGCTGCTGCTGCCGGCAGCACTGCGCATCGGGTTCGCCGGCGTCGCTCTGATGGCCGGAACGGCGCTGGTCAATCTGACGCCGCCCAACCCCTACTCGGAAGCGGCGCTGGCCACCTGGCGCCAGGGCCACTTCCTCAATTTCAACGGCCTCACGCGCTGGATCGCGAGTCTCTGGCCTTTCCTCGCCCTACCCTATCTGACCGCGCTCGGTCGCCGCCTCTGATCACGATCCGGCGGACTTGCGGCGCGCCTGGAGCTGTTGCTCCCAGGCGGCGAGCGGCGGCGTGCGGCGCTCGAGATCGCCGGCCAGTCGCACTTCCAGGCGCTCGAGCAAATCCAGGTCCTCGGCCGCGAGGCTTTGCGGGTGAATGCGCTGCACCTGCAACACCAGGTCGCCAGCCGCACGTCGGCCTTTTGCGGGGAAGCCCAGCCCGGGCAGACGATACTCTTCCGGAGGCTGAGGATCCGCAGAGAGGTCGAGCGTCGTCGTACCGGTCAGGCTCGGTACCTCGATCCGCCCCCCGCAGAGCAGGCGATAGACGCTCACCGGCACCCGGCAATGGATGTCGCGCCCGTGCAGGACGAAGAGCGGATGCTCCGCCAGGCGGATTTCCAGGTAGAGATCGCCGGCTTTGCCCCCTTCGCCTCCACTCCCTGCCCGGGGCGTCGCCTGGCCGACCAGGCGCAGGCGCTCGCCGGCGAGCAGGCCCGGCGGCACGGTCACCGCCAGGGTTCGTGGCTGGTGCAGCCAGCCACTGCCGCAGCAGTCGGGACAGTCGGTCTCGCGCAGAAAGCCGCGCCCGGCGCAGCCCTCGCAAACGCTGGTCCCGCCCCCGCGCCGGCTGGTCCGACCGCAACCGCTGCAACGCTTGCAGGGCACCGAGGTGCGGTGTTGAACGCGGCCACTGCTGCGACAACTGACGCAGCGAACACCCTGCACCAGGGCGATCGTTTTCCGGCAACCGAGGGCGGCCTCCTCGAGAGTCAGCGTCAAGTCCTGTGTCAGGTCCTCCCCCGTGCTGCGCTGGCCCGCAGCCTTGCTGGCGCCGTAACTGCTTTCACGGGGAGCGCTTGCACTGCCTTTGCTGTCGCGGCGCCCGCTTGCCGCCGCCTTGCTGGCCGCCTGCGCCTGCCGCCACTCGGCGAGCCGCTGCGGGTCGAGAAACAGCTCGTAGGCCGCGTGCACGCGCTTGAACTCGGCCTCGGCCGCCGCCGAGTGGTTGCGATCCGGGTGCCAGTGCATGGCCAGCCGGCGATAGGCGCGCTTGATGTCGGCCGGCGAAGCCTCGGAGCTGACGCCGAGGACGGCAAAGGGGTCTTCACAGATAGTCATCGCTTGCGCAGTACCGGTGCCTCGAGAACCTGCCGCAAGCAGGGGACAGGAGGACACCCTGGGGCCACGGCAGAAGGCGCATTTTACGCGATCAGCGATCATCGTTCCCGCTGCGGCGCCAAGCCGTCGTCCAGCGTCGCTCAGCGCTGCGCCTGCGGCCCTCTAATCGGCGTTAGAATCGGACGTCGCCATCAGCAAACTGCCGCCAGGAGCCCGTTCGCATGAGTTACTTCAAGCATCACGTCTTTTTCTGCTGCAACCAGCGCGGCGAGGGTGAGACCTGCTGCAATGACGCGGGTGCAAGCGCCGCCCAGGCCTACGCCAAGGATCGCATCGGCGAGCTGAAGATGAAGGGGGCCGGCAAGGTGCGCATCAACCGCGCCGGCTGCCTCGACCGCTGCGACAACGGACCGGTGCTGGTCGTCTATCCGGAGGGAGTCTGGTACAGCTACGTCGATAACGAGGACATCGAAGAGATCATCCAGGAGCACCTGGTGCACGGGCGCGTCGTCGAACGACTGCGCATCTGAGAGACGTTCGCGAAAGGAAGCCCAGGCCATGAAAGTACAGCCCGAACACCTGTTGTTCGACGGACCGGTCGGCAAGATCGAAGTGATCGTCGAGAATCCCGGCGCGCCGCGCGGCATCGCCATGATCGGCCACCCGCATCCCTTGTTCGGCGGCGGCAACACCAACAAGGTCGTGCAGACGCTGGCACGCACCTTCAATCATCTCGACTACGTCGCGCTGCGTCCCAACTTTCGCGGCATCGGCCAGACCGAGGGCACGCATGACGACGGCCGTGGCGAAACCGAGGATCTGCTCGCCGTGCTCGCCGAAGCGAAGTGCCGCTACGGCAATCTGCCGGTCGCGCTGGCCGGTTTCTCCTTTGGCGCCTATGTGCAGACGCGCGTCGCCGATGCCCTGCGCGAAGCCGGTCATCCGGCGCAGCGCCTGGTGCTGGTCGGCACGGCCTCGGGTTTCGTCGAAGGCTTGCGCCAGTACCGGACCAAGGCCGTTCCTGGTGACACCATCGTCATCCACGGTTCGGAAGACACCACCGTGCCGCTGGCCAACGTCATCGAATGGGCGAAGCCGCTCGAGCTGCCGGTAATCGTCGTCCCCGGTGCCGATCACTTCTTCCACCGCCGCCTGCACGTGATCCGCGAAATCGTCACTCGCGCCTGGCGGCACTGAGCGCGGCGGCGCCGCCGCCAGCACCTCGACAACTCCCCCGGCCCGTGCGCGGGCCCGGCAGCTGATCGCTGTGACGCCGCCGCGTCGAGCAGTCACTTGACAGGCGGCCGCTCCCGGGCAGGCGACGCCCCCTCTCTGCGCCTTGTTGAGAGCCGCAGCCGGCCGCAAACACATCCCAAATAAATATCGCAACCGGTTGTTTACGCGAGGCAAAAATTCTTCAGGCCGGCAACTAGAAAAACATTGCAATGGCAAACGATTTACGTCAGAATGCCCGCCTCTCGTCAGCATGGAAATTTCAACGTGGGTAGTTTACCTAGTCTAATCAAGCTCCTGACACGGCGTGGCTCAGCCACGGCCTGGGTGTAAACGAGCGCTCGTTCGGCGCGCCTCGCCTTACCGGTGAGCGGCGCGCGCAGCGACCTCCTGGCCCCCACGCCTTTGCGCCGTGCGGGGTTTTTTTTCGCCGCTCTGCCGGCGCAGGAGGTCAGCAATGCTTTTCCTTGCATCATTCCTTGGCCAGGCGGTACGGGGCACGACCGACGAGTTGATCGGCGACCTCGACGACCTGATCGTGCGCGTCGGCGACGACCGCTATCCGCCAATCACCGGTCTGGTCATCCGCGATCGCCGGCGACTGTTCTTCGTCCCCGCCAGCCAGTTGCAATCGTTCAACGGCGTCATCCGTCTCGTGTCGTCGACGGTGAATCTGCGGCCCTTTCTGCGTCGCGACGGCGAGATCCTGCTCGCCAAGGACGTTCTCGACCACCAGATCATCGATATCAGCGGTCGGCGAATCGTTCGCGTCAGCGACGTTCAACTCGCCGACGTCGAGCGCTCTTACCGCCTGGTCGGCGTCGATGTCAGCCCGCAGGCGCTGCTGCGTCGACTGGGGCCGCGCGCGCTCGCCCCGCGCATCATCGGACGGCAGGTCATCGACTGGCAGGAAGCGCAGTATCTGGCCAGCGCGGCGCCCGTCCAGCTCAAAGTCTCGTATGACCGGCTCTCGGAAATGCACCCGGTAGACCTGGCACGCATCGTGGACGCCCTCTCCTACCGTGAAAGCGCCGAGATCGTCGCCGGGCTGGACGACGAGACAGCTGCCGAAACGCTCGAGGAAGTCAGCGACGAGCGCGTCGCCGACCTGCTCGAGGGAATGGACCGGGAACGCGCCGCCGACATCCTCGAAGAGATGGCTCCCGGGTCGGCGGCCGACGCGCTGGAGGACCTGGACAAGGAACTCGCCGATCAGATCCTGGCCAGCATGGAGCCCGCCGAAGCGGCCGACGTCAAGGAATCTCTGGCCTACGCCGAAGGCAGCGCCGGACGGATCATGCGTACGGATTTCGTGCGCGTCCGCGAGGGAGCGACCGTCGGCGATGCACTGGCACTCCTGCGCGCGCTCTTCGAGGTGCCCGACCCGCTGCTGGCGATCTACGTCGTCGCCGCGCCCCGCGCGTCCGATGCAGACAGCGTGGCCTGGTCGGAAAACGAGCATCCGGCCGAGTTGCAGGGCATCGTGCGGCTGCGCACCCTGGTCATCGCCAACCTGGCCACTCCGTTGGCCGAGCTGATGGACCGTGACGTGCCGACGATCAGCGCCGAGGACCGTGCCGAGGATGCGACGCGCGTGCTGGCCGAGTACAAGCTGCTGGCGGTGCCAGTACTGGACAAGGCGCAGCGACTGATCGGCATCGTCACGGTGGACGATGCGCTGACGGTACTCATGCCGGAGATCTGGCAGCGCCGGCGCGAGCCTGCCTTCTAGCAGCGCGCAGCACCGAAACAAGCACGGGCGCTGCTGCGCGCGGCAAGCCGCCATCGGCCGCCCCTGCCCGATATCCCCCAAGACCCAGTTCGACAGCGCGCAGGCGCTGGGAAAGCGAGACAGACGATCATGACGACTTTCAATGAAACCGACGGCGCGCTCGAGTCCACGGCAGCCCTCGAAGGCGGCCGCCCACGCCGGCGCGGCATCTGGCCCTACCTGGCAGCAATGGGCCCCGGCCTGATCGCCGCGAATGCCGGAAATGATGCCGGCGGCATTGCAACCTATGCCTCGGCCGGGGCATCGTACGGCTATGGCATGCTGTGGGTAATGGTCGTGATCTTCTTTTTCCTGGGAACCGTGCAGGAGATGTTTGCACGCCTCGGAACGGTGACCGGCAAGGGCTTCTCCGATCTGGTGCGCGAGAACTTCTCGCTGCGCATGACGGCGTTCATCCTGCTGGCGCTGTTTGTCGCCAATTTCGGCGTCATCGTCACCGAATTCGTGGGTATCGGCGCTGCCGCAGAGCTCTTCGGCGTCAGTCGCTACATCGCCGTCCCCGTCGCCGCCGTACTCCTCTGGGTGCTGATCACGCGCGGCAGCTACAGCCGCGTCGAGAAGATCTTTCTGATCATGACGCTGATCTTCCTCTGCTACGTCGGCGCCGCCTTCCTCGGCAAGCCGGACTGGCATGTGGTGCTCGAGGAGACGATCCGGCCGCAGATCCAGACCGATCCAGGCTACCTTAACCTGCTGATCGCCCTGATCGGGACGACGATCACCCCATACATGCAACTCTACGTGCAGTCGACGGTGGTCGAGAAGGGCGTCAAGCTCGAAGACTACCGCTTCACGCAGGTGGACGTCTGGAGCGGCACCTTCTTTGCCGTGGCAATCTCGGCGTTCATCATCATCGCCACGGCTGCGACGTTGTTTCCGATCCACAAGGAAGTCGAAACCGCCGCCGACGCAGCCCTGGCGCTGGCGCCGGTGGCCGGACCATACGCCGAGTATCTGTTCGCCATCGGCCTGCTCGGCGCCTGTCTGCTGGCCGGCGCGGTGCTGCCGCTGTCGACCACCTACGTGATGAGCGAGGCCGCCGGATTTGAACGCGGCGTCTCGCGCTCGTGGAGCGAGGCACCGATCTTTCTCGGCATGTTCACCGCGCTGCTGGTCCTCGGCGCGGCGCTGGCGCTGATTCCCAACCTGCCGGTCATTCCCGTGCTGCTGGGCGTCCAGGTACTCAATGGCGTGCTGCTGCCGATCGAGCTGTTTGCGGTGCTCAAGCTGGTCAACAATCGCGAGTTGATGGGCAGCCACGTCAATGGACCGATTCGCAATCTGATGACCTATTCGGTGGCCATCGTGGTCAGTGTGCTGTCGCTGATCCTGATCGTCATCACGGTCCTCGGCTGGCTTGGCGTGGACGTCGGCGGCTGAACTGAGGTAACCCGAGCGCGCTGAGGACGCAGTCCGGCGCGGCGCCGCGCCGCGCCGGACCCGCTTTCGACACCGCCGGGTGGCCGACTGACGAGCGGGCGCTGACCCACGCGGCGCTGCCCGGCGCGGTGGCGAAGGAGTAGAATCGCGTCCGTGACTGCCCTCCTCGTCGTTACCAATCTCCCCGACCGCGTGTCCGCCGAAACGCTGGCCAGAGAGCTCGTCGAAGCGCGCCTGGCGGCCTGCGTGAACATCCTTGCCGCCTGCCACTCGGTGTACCGCTGGCGCGGAGCACTCGAGACCACCAGTGAAATACCGCTGCTGATCAAGACCTGCAGCGAACGCTACGCGGCGCTCGAAGCCGCCATCCGCAAACGCCACCCCTACGAGCTTCCGGAAATCATCGCCCTGCCGGTGACCGCCGGGCTGCCCGCCTATCTCGCCTGGGTCGCCACCGAAACGCGCGACCCCGACGACCTTGAAGACGCCCCGCAATGACCTGGTTGTTCGTCCTCCCGCACTCTGTGCGGCGCTTTTTCCAGCGCTCCTCGCTGCTGCCGTTCCTGCTCCCGGTGCTCATGCTGCTCACCTGGCCAGCGCAGGGCGAAGAGTTTCTCGACCCCGCGGTCGCCTTCAAGCCGACGGCGCATGCCGTCGACGGGCAAACCATCGAAGTGCGCTTCGAGATCGCCAAGGGCTATTACCTCTACCGCGACAAGTTCCGCTTTACTGCCGAGCCGGCGAGCGTGCAGCTTGGCACGCCAATCCTGTCGCCGGGCAAGGTCAAGGAGGACCCCAATTTCGGCAAGGTCGAGGTCTATTACAAGCAGGCGCTGATCCGCATTCCGGTCGAGCGCAACAGCTCCGGGCCACTGCCGCTGACCCTGAAAATCACCTCGCAGGGTTGTGCCGACGCCGGCATCTGCTATCCGCCGCAAAGGCAGACACTCGCGCTTGAACTGCCGGACCCGGCGACGACGCCCTCTGCAGGCGCAACGACGCCAGGCAAGGACTTCGGCGACGACGAATCGGGACGCATTGCGCAGCTGTTCGGGAACGCCAGCTTCTGGTTGCTGGTCGCCAGCTTCTTCGGCTTCGGCCTGCTGCTCTCCCTGACACCGTGCTGCTTCCCGATGATCCCGATCCTCTCGAGCATCATCGTCGGCTCCGGCCGCGACGGGCATGGCGTATCGCACGCGCGCGGCTTCTCGCTGTCGCTGGCCTACGTCCTGGGCATGGCGATCACCTACGCCGCGGCGGGAGTCGCCGCCGGGCTGACCGGCACGCTGCTCACCGCCGCCTTGCAGAACGCCTGGGTCCTCGGTGCCTTCGCGCTGGTCTTCGTCGCCCTCTCCCTATCGATGTTCGGCTTCTACGAACTGCAGCTACCGACGTTCCTGCAAAGCAAGGTCTCGGAGGAGGCCAGCCACCTGCGCGGCGGCTCGCTCCCCGGTGTCGCCGCCATGGGCGTTCTCTCGGCGATCATCGTCGGCCCCTGCGTCGCCGCCCCGCTCGCCGGCGCCCTGCTCTACATCGGGCGCAGCGGCGACGCCGTTCTCGGCGGCGCGGCGCTGTTTGCCATGGGCCTCGGCATGGGCGCACCACTGCTCGCCGTCGGGCTGTCCGCTGGCACCCTGCTGCCGCGCTCCGGCCCGTGGATGGAAGCGGTCAAGAAATCCTTTGGCGTCCTCCTGCTGGCCACCGCCGTGTGGCTGCTGTCGCCGGTCGTCCCGGTGGTTGCGCAAATGATCGCCTGGGCCCTGCTGCTGATCGTCCCGGCGATCTACATGCACGCGCTCGACCCGCTGCCGCCGCACGCGCGGGGCTGGCAGCGCTTCTGGAAAGGCATCGGAATTTTCATGCTCATCGGCGGTGCAGCGATGCTCCTCGGCGCGCTGGCCGGCTCGCGCGACCCACTGCAGCCGCTGTCGGCGCTGCGCAGCAGCGCGGCAGAGGTCGAAGTCAAACAACTGCCCTTCACCCGCGTGCGCACGCTCGCCGAACTCGAACGACGCATCAAGAGTGCCGGCCAGCCGGTGATGATCGACTTCTACGCCGACTGGTGCGTGTCGTGCAAGGAGATGGAACGTTTCACCTTTGCCGATGCGCGCGTGCGCGCCAAGCTCGCCGGCTGGACACTGCTGCAGGCCGACGTGACCGCCAATTCGGACGAGGACAAGGCTCTTCTGCAGCGCTTCAATCTCTATGGCCCGCCAGGGATCATCTTCTTTGACGCCCAGGGTCGGGAGATCGACGGCGTACGCGTCGTCGGCTTCATGAGCGCCGACGAATTCCTCGGCCTGCTGGCACGCCTGGGTTAGGCTGCGCGCCCGACCGCACCTGCACCTGCCAGGACCGCACCTGTCGGGGCCACACCTGCCAGCGCCATGGCGCGTGGAGCCCGCGGACTCAGGCATCGCGTACGGTGCGGCGCCCCCACGCGTCCGTCAAGCCTCCGCGTGCACGGTTGCCTTGCGCTCCAGCTTGCCCCAGCCGACGAGGACGCCTTTCAGCGAGGTCAGGGTGCTCTTGATGGCCACGTAGTACATCAGCTGGCGATAGAAGAAGCGCTGCCAGAACAGCCAGATCAACAAGCCCCAGCTTTCCTTGCGTTCGAGGACGAAGGCGAGGATGGCGGCCAGGTAGTCCACGCTGACGAAGAGCGCGTAGTAGAAAAGGACGCGCCACAGGTTGTCGGGGGAATACGCCTCCGGGTGATGCCAGTGATTGAAGGCCGCCGACCCCAGCGAGCCGATCAGGAGCAGGTCCATGATCGGCGAGATGAGCGGGAAGAGCACCTGGAAAATGATCACGTTGGGCAGGGCGACAAAACCCAGCGCACCGTAACGCGGACGGAAGACGACATCGCGATGTTTCCAGGCGGCCTGCATGGTGCCGTACATCCAGCGGTAGCGCTGGCCGATGAAACCGCGCACGGTGTCCGGCGCTTCGGTCAGGGCAATCGCTTCTTCGTCATAGGCGATGCGCTTGCCGAGCTTGCGAATGGCCAGGGTGAGGTCGGCGTCTTCGGCCAGGGTGTCGTGCCTGAAGCCGCCGGCACGGTCGACGAGTTCGCGACGCCAGGCGCCGACGGCGCCGGGAACGACGGTGATGCAGTTGAGGACGGCGAAGGCGCGGCGATCAAGATTCTGGCTGGTGATGTACTCGAGCGCCTGCCAGCGAGTGAGCAAATTGACGCGATTGCCGACCTTGGTGTTGCCGGCAACGGCACCGACCTGCGGGTCGATGAAGTGGCGAACGAGCTTGCTGATCGTCTCCCTGGTGAACACCGTGTCGGCGTCGAGGGCGACAACGATTTCGGCGCGCGTTTGCGCGAAGCCGAAGTTGAGTGCTGCCGGCTTGCCCGCGTTCGCCTGGCTGAAAACGCGCACGCGCGGGTCGTTGGCGAAGGCTTCGCTGGCCACACGATAGGTCGCGTCACTCGAGCCATCGTCGACGACAATGATCTCGAGGGGGCCCGGCGAGTCGCAGGCGAGCAGCGAGACGATCGTCTGGACGATTACCTTCTCTTCGTTGAACGCCGGCACGACGACCGCGACCGATGGCGCGTAGGCCGGATCAAAGGCGCGATGACGCTCGCTCCAGCGCTGGTAGATGGCCAGCCCGCCAACGAACAGCAGGCGCGCGATGCCGAGCGCGATGCCGAGAACGAACAGCCAGTCGATTGCCGCGCCAGCCCAGTTGATGACCGCGAACGCGGCTCCGTCGAAGCGGCTGCGCAACTGATCTTCGGGGAGCACTGGCGGCATGATGGCGTCGCGGCTGCGGCCGAGGAGTTGCGCAATGGTGACGAATTCGAAACCGCGCCTGTGCAGCGCGTCGACAATTCCCGGAATCGCCGCCACGGTCTGCGTGCGGTCACCGCCCGAGTCGTGCAGCAGCACGACGTTGCCGTCACCGCGCTCCGCCGCCTCGACGACGCGCTTGACGATCTCGGCGGTACCGGGACGCTTCCAGTCGTCCGGGTCGATCTGCATGCCGACGTTGACGTAGCCCTGCCGCGCGGCGAGTTCGACCGGGCGCACCTGGTCGATGGTTTCCGGTTCGGCGTCGACGGCGTAGGGCGAGCGGAAGAGCAACGAGTGACGGCCGACCTCGCTGGCCAGCAGGTGTTGCGTCGCCGAGAGTTCGAGCTCCAGCTGCTTTGGCGAGATGCTTGAAATGTTGGGATGGGTGAAGGTGTGGTTGCCGATCTCGTGCCCTTCATTGACCGCGCGGCGCAGCAATTCCGGATGGTTCTGGCCGTTGGCGCCAATGATGAAGAAGGTCGCCGGCACTCCGGCGTCACGCAACGCGTCCAGGATCAGCGGCGTGAATCTCGGGTCGGGTCCGTCGTCGAAGGTGAGCACGACCTTGCGCTCGGCGCTGCCGTGGCGGGTGATGACGTACGGCGACGGGAAAGCGGTGAAGCGCTCGCCGGAAATCAGGCCGCGCTGCGCGTCGAAGCTGATGCTCCGCCGGCCGACCTGCGGCTGCGCCGTGACGTCGAGAACCTCGCCCTTGCCTTCGTAGTCGACGCCGTAGGCAAAACGAATTTCGCCAAGTTGCTCTGCGCGCGCGGCGTCGAGCGGGCCTTTCCTGCCGAAGATCTGCCACAGCGCCGGATCTTCGCTGCCCAGTCGCCACAAGGCCACGCCACGCGGGTGCAGCGAGCGCAGGGTGACCAGCTGGTTGAATGCCGTCACCGCATCGAGCAGCCAGACATGATGGCGGCGGTCGTCGTCGTCAGCGTAGGCGAAGGTCGGGTTGAGCGAGACGGGGTCGAGCTGCAGCTTGGCCTCCGACTCCTTGGCGATGAGTACCGCTTCCTCGAAAGTGCGTTCCTCGGCCGGCTGCCCCGGCGGACCCCAATCGTAGGCGTAGTTGCCGATGGCGACGATCATCTTGTCGGCCGGAATGTCACGCTGCCTGGCGTGCAGGACGCGCGCGAACCACGGCAGGCTGGCGATCGGGCCGTGCCTGCCGTCAGCCCAGTGCTCGTCGTAGGCCATCACGATCAGATAGTCGGCGTTGCGCACCAGCCTGCGGTAGTCGAAAGCGGCGTCGGCAGCCGGGACGTTGACCGACACCAGCAGCTTCCTCGGATGCATCACCGCATACAGCTCGGCCATGAAACGCTGGAAGTCGGGTTGCGCCGTGGCGGCGATGTTCTCGAAGTCGATGCTGATGCCGGCATAGCGATGAGCTTCGACGAAGGCAAGAATCTGCTCGATCGTCCGCTTGCGCGCGGCCGGGTCGGCGAGCATGCGTCCCAGCTTTTCGCCTTCCCACTGGTGGCCGTTCCAGTTGTTGACCAGCGGCACCAGCGACAGGTCGGGTCGGCGCGCGCGAATGTATTCGGTGACGTGCGCGGTGCGCAGCGGATCGTTCTCGCGCAGCGTACCGTCTTCGCTCGCCAGGTGCAGCCACTCGGCGATCACCGTATCCAGGCTGCCGAGGTTCTCCTTCAGCGAGCTCATGCTGGCATCGTCCCAGTTGACAAAGAAGGCAATGGCCAGCGGTTGGCTGTCCAGGCCGGCGCCACTCGCCCGCGGCGGCTGCAGCAGGTGGCGCAGACTGCGCTCACGCTCGCGGGCGAGTTTGAGCTGGTCGTTGCGCAGGACCCGTTCGCGACGGGTCGCCGGCCTTTCGGGCGCCAGATCCGGGACGTCGGGAACGGCGTGCGCGCCGTGCGGCAGGAAACTGACATTCGGCAGGTGCAGCGCCGGCAGCACCGGTGCGGCCAGAATACTGAGTACGAGTCCGCCCATCAGCAGCGTAAGCGCGACGCCGATCAGCGCCATGCCCAGGCGGAGACGCGGCCAGCGCTTGTTGGCCGGATCGAAAAACACCGCTTTGGCCGTTTTCGGGCTGGCGCCTGGCGCTGGTGCAGGGTCGAGGAATGGTGGCTGGGACATGCGCGGATCACGAACCTGGATCGATGCGCCACTCGCGCGAGCGGCACTGACCGGCTGATCTTCCCGCGCCAGGAGCGCAAGCGCGGCGCGCCGCTCCGGCCGGGATGTCGGATCGAACGCGGAGGATAACGGGCATTGGGAACCTCGGGTGGCAGTGAATGCAGATCTTATCCGCAGTCCAGGTTTTGCGCACGAATCCTGTCCACGCCGGGTCGACAGCAGGGACCTCGCCCCTAAGTTTCGCCTAATCCTCGGTCGCTATCTTCACGCCTGCGCGAATTCCTGCGTGCTTTGCACGCGCGACGGCCAGAAGAAGAAGTTTCAAGCGGGAAGCAGCGGCCGCCCCTGCGGCGCCCCGCCATTGGCGCGGGCGGCGCCGGAAAGTCTGCCGGCACCGCTGGCCTGGCAATCGCCGACGCGCTGCCCGATGCTGAATACAAGGAAAACAGAAATCATGTCCTGGTCATTGAAACCCTACTGGCGCAGCGCCCTCGTCGTCATCGGCGCCGCCCTGACGCTCTACCTGAGCTACTCCGAGTGGCGCCAGTTCTACCCGGCGACGGCCGCGACCGGCTGGGAGGTGCAGGTCTATCGCGACCAGATCCCCATGGTCAGCGCGCTGGCACTCGACGGCAGGGGCGACCTCTACATCAGCCAGGAGCTGTCCAGCGGCAAGGGCAAGATTCTCAAGCTGACCGCCGACGGCAGGCTGACCGAGATTCTCGCCGGCCTCTCCAAACCGGACGGCCAGGTGATCTTCCGTGGTGGTCTGGTGACTGGCCAGGAAGGCGGCAAGCTGCCGGTGCTCTGGCTGCGCAACGGCGAGACCGAAACCCTCTTCGAAGGCAACAGCGTCGAGGGCATCGCCACCGATGGCCGGGTGCTCTACGCCATTGAGGATGCGCGGCCGGGCCGCCTGTTGCGCTTCAACCCCGACAGTGGCGAACTGACCGTCCTCCGTGAAGGGCTGGACGACGGCGAGGGCGTCAGCCTGTGCCCCGATGGCCGGCTGTTCTATACCGAGAAGCGCAAGGGCTGGGTCAAGCAATGGCAGGCCAAGGGCCCGGACATCATCGTCGCCGATGGCCTCAACGCACCCGGCTTTGTACAATGCACGAGCGATGGCCTGTGGATCACGGAGGACGCCACGCACCTGGCGCGCGTGCTGCTGCTCGACACGGGCGGCAAGCTGCAAGTCATCCTGACCCACCTGCGTTCCGCGCAAACCCTCATCCCGCTCGCTGCCGGCAGTTACCTGCTCGCCGAACAGGGCCGCAAGCGCATCCTGAAACTCGAACGGCGCCCCACCTGATTCCGACAGTCCAACATTCCGAGCAGACATGACCGCCACCCTCGCACCGCGCAACGCACCGCTTTCCCGCCGCATCGCCCAGCCGACACTGAAGAGTCACCTGGCCTTCACCCTGCTCGGCGGCGCCGCGCTGCTCGCGCTGTACACCCTGTTGCGCATCGCCTTGCTCGTCTACAACCGCGAATTGATTGGCGACACGCCAAGTGCGACGTTCATCGAGGCCTTCTACAATGGCCTGCGTTTCGATGTGCGCCTGGTGGTCTATGCGCTGACGCCGCTGCTCCTGGCACTGCTCAGCGTCCGCGCCATGGCCGCCCGCGCTCTGCTGCGGGGGTGGCTGACCGCCTTCGCCAGCTTCACCCTTCTGCTCGGCATCACCGAGCTCGATTTCTACCGCGAATTCCACCAGCGCCTGAACGGCCTGGTGTTCCAGTATTTCGAGGAAGACCTGGCCACGGTGGGGAGCATGTTGTGGAACGGCTTCCCGGTTGGCCGCTATCTGCTGGCCTGGGCGATCGCCACCTGGCTGCTGGCCACACTGTTCAAGGGCCTAGACCGGATCAGCCGACCGGTGATCCCGGCGCTGCACGAAGAATCGCCGCCACAACCGGCATACGCGGCGCCGACCTGGTACTGGCGGAGCGGCCTTTTCCTCCTCTGCGCCCTGCTTGCCGTGGTCGCCGCCCGCGGCCACTTGCGGCAGGGACCGCCACTGCGCTGGGGAGACGCCTACACCACCAATTCGATGTTCGCCAATCAGCTGGGCCTCAACGGTTCGCTGACGCTGCTCTCGGCGGCCGAGGCCAGCATGTCCTCGCAGCGCAGCAATAGCTGGCAATCGACCATGCCCGACGAACAGGCGCTGGACATCGTACGCCAGCTGCTGCTCACGCCGCACGACCGCCTGGTCGACGCCGACAATGCGGCGATCCGCCGTGACTTCACTCCGCCCGCCGACCGTACCCTGCCGATTCGCAACGTCGTGGTCATCCTGATGGAAAGCTTCGCCGGGCATTTCGTCGGCGCGCTGGGCGGCACGGGCGACATCACCCCGCACTTCGACGCACTGGCCAGGGAGGGCCTGCTCTTCGACCGCTTCTTCTCCAATGGCACGCACACCCACCAGGGCATGTTCGCGACGATGGCCTGCTTCCCGAACCTGCCCGCTTTCGAGTACCTGATGCGCACCCCCGAAGGCGCGCACAAGTTCTCCGGCCTGCCGCAGCTGCTCAGTGCGCGCGGCTACGACAACCTCTACGTGTACAACGGCAACTTCCAGTGGGACAACCAGTCGGGCTTCTTCAGCAACCAGGGAATGACCCGCTTCATCGGCCGCGAGGATTTCGTTGACCCGGTGTACATGGATCCGACCTGGGGTGTCTCCGATCAGGACATGTTCGACCGCGCCGCCGCCGAACTCGACAAGCTGCCTGCCGACAAGCCCTTCTATGCCCTGCTGCAGACGCTGTCCAACCACACCCCGTACGCGCTGCCAAAGGTCCTTCCGATCGAGCGGGTGACCGATCGCGGCATTTTCGGCGAACACCTGACCGCCATGCGCTATGCCGACTGGGCCCTCGGCGAGTTCTTCGCGAAAGCGCGCAAGTCGGCGTACTACAAGCACACCCTGTTCGTCGTGGTCGGCGACCATGGCTTCGGCAGCGACCAGCAACTGACCGAAATGGACCTCTTCCGCTTCAATGTGCCGCTCTTGCTGCTTGCTCCGGGAATCCAGGACCGCTTCGGCAGCCGCAATCACCATGTTGGCACGCAGGTCGACGTCGTGCCGACCATCATGGGCCGCCTCGGCGGCACGGTACGGCACCAGTGCTGGGGACGCGACCTGCTCAATCTGCCCGAGGGCGACCTCGGAATCGGCGTGATCAAGCCCTCGGGCGGCGATCAGACCGTCGCCCTGGTCACCCCCGAACGCATTCTGATCGAGCCCAAGGGCTTCGAGCCGCGCCTTTACAGCTACCAGCTGGGGGCCGATCCGAAAGCCGAACGCATCCCGCTGGATCTGGCCCCGGAGTTGAAAGCAAAGCTGGAAGCCTTTCTGCAAATGGCCACCCGGAGCCTGCTCGACAATACCGCCGGCGTCGAAGCGGCGATGGGCCACAAGCCCTGAGCCGAACGCACTGCCCGCCACGGCGCCGACGAGGTGCCGGCCGCAGAAAGCGCCCAGCCTGGCCACCCGGATTGGCAGGCGCCGGTCGGGCAAGCTGCGCTGCCTTGCCAACAGGGCGACGGGCAGCGTCTCGCGGGTTCTCAGCGGCCGTTGCTTCTGGACGCCACCGTCGGTTGCAAACAGGCGGAGGCGGACTTCGTACAGCTTCGCTCAACGGCATACTCGGCGGCCATCCGCGCATGGCCGTCGTAGAAGGCGACCAGCATCCGCGAGGAATCGACGACGATTTTCGCGAAACCATGTTGCGACCGACTGAACAGCAGGCCCGGTTGTTCCTTTGCGACCTCATAGAGGCTCTGGCCCCCGCCTCCAGAAATGACATAGACCGGTTCGCCATCGCGCACGATGAGCTGCTGGTCGTGATCATGGCCCGCCAGGTACAGGTCGACCTGCAGTTTCTGCAGCACGGGCAACAACGCAGACACCAGCTCCGGTGCTTCGCCGTGTTTGCCGAAGTTGCGAAACGGGTGATGCCCTACGACGATCCGCCATGTCGGCTGCTGCGCCGAGGGCGAAAAGGCCTCCTCCATGAAACGCGCCTGCTTCGCCATCTTTTCCCGTGTCAGGTCGTTGGTATCGATAAAGACGACGCGCAGCAAGGGATGCCCGCTGTCCATGCCGAAATCCTTGCTGTAGGAGTGGCCCGGCATCTGCCAGCGGCCAGACCCGGCGTGCTTTCTGGAGTACTGTATTTGTGCTTCGGCGTTTCCCTCGACATCGTGGTTTCCGAGAACGGCGTAGAACGGGATGTTGACCAGCTTGTTCCCGATATAGACGTTTTCAAACTTCCAGTTCCACCGCTTGTCTCGCGTTGAACGGACGCCATGACTGTAGAAATTGTCTCCCAGCAAGGCCACGAAGTCGGGGGCGCCGGCACGCTCCGCGACCCTTTCCATGCCGCGAGCGATCTCCCACTGCTTGAGCCCGCCCGAGCCCTGGTCGCCAAGCGCGAAAAAGGAAATGCGGGAGGCGTCGGCAGCGGGTTCGACGAGTTGCACCCGCGTTGGCGCAGCGAACAGCAGATAGGCAAGAGTGGCCAGCGCTCCAAGAAAAACGACGCCGACAAGCAGCGCCAGGCGAATCCGGATTTCTCTGATAATCGGCATCGGGGTTTCCTGCAGTATGGCCAGACGGAAAAATGGCAACGAAGACCTGCGCTGCGATCCAGCGCGTGCCACGAAATGCTCAGCCTATCGAGCGCGACTTAGATGGAACTTAGGGCGCGATGTAATCGACGATCCGCAGCGGTCTCGGCGACCCGCAGGTCGGAACTTCATCGAGCACCGCGGGGGCTCCCCACCAGGCCCACAGCCGGCGGTCGCAGGCGCATAGGATCCGGGACGGTCAGTACCCGCAGACCGCCGCCGACGACCGGCGCCTCCATCCCGCCAAACCTCCTGAGAAACCTGAGCAAGTCGAGCCTGGCCCGACAGGCCCGCCGAGACACCCCATGAGCACACCCGCAGCAGCACCTCGACCTGGGCCGTCAGCACCGGCGCCCGCGTCGCCCGAACTGAAGCGGACGAACGACGCTCGACGACGGGAAACCCTGGTCGTTGCCGCCATTGGCTTGCTGCTGTTCACCTTTGGCTTGTGGGGTCAGGAGTTCGTCGGCTTCGAAACGCGCTTCGCCGTTTTCGCCAAGGAAATGCTGCGCCTGGGCGTGTCGATCTTTCCCAGAACCTACGGCGAGCCTTATCCCGACTACCCGGCCACCTCGACACTGCTGATCTGGCTGGGCTCCTTGCCCTTCGGCGAAGTGAACAAATTCACCGCGGTCCTTCCGACGGCGATCGCCAGCGCACTGAATCTGGCGCTGACCTATCGCCTGCTGAGCCACGTCTCGCGTCAGTGGGCCTTCATCGGCGTGTGCTTTTCGCTCCTGACCGCCACCTTTCTGGCCGAAGCACGCTCGATTTCACTGGACCAGATGCTGGCGACAGTCACCCTGGCATGCTTCGTGGTGGTCTATCGCGACGGCCATCAGGGGGGCGGGTCGGCGCGCCGCACGGCCTGGATTCTGGCCCTGCTGCTGGTCGGATTTTCGCTTCGCGGCCCGATGGGCATCGTCATTCCGGTCGGGGTCGTTTGCAGCTATTACGCGCTGACCAATCAATGGCGTGCCGTATTCAAAGTCGGCCTGCCAGCATTGGCGCTGTTGATCGCATGCTGGTTCGCACTGCTCGCTCTCGCCAGAATCGAAGGCGGCGAAAGCTTCGTCAATGATGTCATCCGAATGCAAGTGAGCGGACGCCTGAGCGGCAACGACGACGCCTTGCCGCGCTACTACTACCTGGTCAACAGCCTGGCCAACTTCGCGCTCAGCTTCCCGGTGGCGTTGCTGGTCACGGTGAGCGTGCTCACCACTTCACGCCCGTATCTGCAATTCCCCTGGCTGCGAAAAGCGTCCACTGCGGCGTGGGATCCCGCCTTGCGCATGGCCGCATTGATGGCTGCATGGCTGCTCTTGATATTGATCGGCTTGTCGATTCCGGAAACCAAGAAGGCGCGCTACCTGTTGCCGGCCGTTCCGGCAATGGCCGCACTGGCGGCTTACGTGTTCATCGATCAGGGCAACAGGCTGCTGTTGGTCACCTACCAGTTGCTGCAGAAACTGCTGCTGGTGCTGCCAACACTGCTGATCGCGCTGGTTCTTTTTGCGCAGCACTATGCGCGCAAGCACCAGCTGAGCGTAGACATCAACGCCGGCCTGCTGCTGAGTCTGCTGGCCAGCGCTCAGCTCGTGTCTTTGCTTGCCCTGCGCCAGACGCAGACGCCGGCTCGACGCGACCAGATCATCGTCGCCGTCGCCGCTCTTGCTTTCTGGCTGACCAATGTCACTCTGCGCGAACCTGCAGAACTGCAGCTCCACTCGGCGCGCCCCTTTGTCGAAGCCGTCGAGACGCTGCGGCGCGACAAACCCGCGCCGCTGGTGCTGTACGGCATCGGCAAGGACAGCCTGGCGATCGTCTATCACGTCAATGTCGCTGGCGACTTTCGACCACAATTCGTCAATCAGGGAGAGCCACTGGCCGCCCTGCACTATCCGCTTTATCTGTTGATCAGCGACAGGGGCCGCCGCGCGCTAGCCAACCCGAGCAGTGGCGACGAACGAGCGGAATGGCCGACGCCGGCTTACCGGGGCTACTTCCGCGACGGCGATTACAGCGTCTACTATCTGGAACAGCCGCCACATTAGTAGCGTTGCACGCAGAGTGGAACATAGACATCCCGGCCAGCACGGGGGTTGCGCGCGGCGGTCGGGCTGGCTGAGAGCCTCGTCGGGAAGGCGGCAACACGCCAGCCCGCTCGTCATTGCGAGGAGGCGCAGCCGACGCGGCAATCCAGTTCCATCCTCTTGCTATCTTCCGCCGCAGCGACCGCGCGAAGAGCAAAACCTCTGGATTGCCGCGTCGGCTTCGCCTCCTCGCAATGACGGTGGGTGGGGCATGAGCGCCGCGGGTGGCGACGACGGACGCTCGGGCATGGGCCCGGCGAATTTCAGCCGCCACCGGGAAGCGAGCGCGGCCAGCCCACCCACACGCGCACCACCGGGATCACGCAGCCACGGTGGCGTAGACGGCGAGCGTCGCCACGACTGCCGCAGCGAAACTGATCACCAGGACCATGCCGGCGAGCATGTCCTTCACCTTGCCGACGACCGGGTGCAATTCGGGATGGAGGTGGTCGGCGAGCGCCTCTACGGCCGAGTTCAGCAGCTCCGCGGCGAGAACGAGCGCGATGCACAGCACGATCAGCGCCCACCACAGGGCGGTGGGTTGAAGCACGGCGAAGGCGAGCAGGGTGACGAGGCCGAGCGCCAAGTGAACGCGGAAATTTCGTTCCTCGGTCCACGCGAAGCCGATGCCGGCGAAAGCATTGCGCAGTTTCTTCGTGAAGGACTGGTTTTTCATTGACTTGGCCCTTGCTGGCCACACAGCAGTGAAAGGTCGCCGCGGTCGCCCGGGTCAAGCAGCCACAGCTGCCCGCGGGTGAAGAAATGGCCGCCCATCAGGTAGCTGCCGATCATCGGCGCGAGCAACGGTCGCCGACAAGCGTCGACGGGCTGTCCCGGGCGCTTGAGCGACTCGACGAAGCCTTCAGCCGCCGCATCCACGTCAGGAGAAATCGTGTGCAACACGCCCCAGCGGGTGCCATCGTACTCGCGCACCACCCCGACGAATAGACGATCCTGGCCAACCCGATAGGGCGTCGTCCAGATGCGAACCGTCGCCACCACTTTTTTCTCGGCATCTTGAAGCGGTCGTTCGAACGCCAGGTCGTTCATCTGGTCGTTCCAGAAAGCCGGTGCGAGCGGTGCCGTGACGTAATCCAGGCCTTGCCGGGCAAGGCGCAGCATGTTCTGCGCATCGGCCTTGTCGGCGGCCAGCCATCCCGCCCGGCGCAGGCGGGCCGACAAGGCGTCGGCGTTCGCTTCGACGATGGCGAAGCTCAGCGGTTGCTCGGGCCGGCCAAGCAGGGTGAGCGTGCTGGCAAGCATCTGCGTGCGCAACAGCTCAGCGACCGGGCGATCGAGTTCGACGCTCAACGCGGTCGGGTGCGCAGGCGCCGGCAGCCTGCGGGCAGATGCATAGGCGACGCATCCGATAGCGGCAACAGCGGCCAGAGCACGAGCCGCTGTCCTTCGCCGCTGCTCACTCGGCGCGTGCCAGTTGATTCGGCCGCCGGCCGTCAGAAACTCACTCAGGCTGATGCCGACAATCAGCCACAGGGTTCCGATCAGGTAGCCCGCCCAGACATCGCTCAGATAGTGCACGCCGAGCACGATGCGGCTCAGGCCGAGCAGGACGATCAGGACGCCGGTGGCAAAGAATAGCTTGACCTGCGTCTTCCATGTGGCGCTCGAACGGATCAAGAGATAGCCCAGGAAACCGTAGAGCGCAACGGCTGCGGTGGCGTGCCCGCTCGGGAAGGACCAGGACGATTCGAGCAACAGGGCCTCGACCGGCCGAGGCCGCCGAAAGGCCAGTTTGGCCAGCGCGCTGAACGCGCTTGCGCCAAGGCTGGAGAGCAGCAAGCCCGCAATAGCGTAGTTCAGGTTCGCCAGCCAGAGCACCAGGCACGCTACCGCGAGTAGTGCTCCGACGACCGCTGGCTCGCCGAGGCTGGTAATCCACAGCGCCGGGGAAACGACTGCCGGCGTGCGAAACGCGGCGATCAGCTGGGCGGCGGCATGGTCGAGCGCAACGATCGGGTCGGAGGTGACGACATCCTCGACAACGCCCGCGAACAAGGCCAGGGCAAAGGCGAATGCCAGCATCAGAAGCGTCAGCGGCAGGCCTTTGAAATGGGCGCGATCGGCACGCTCGGCGAGAAAGCGGACGCCATCCGGATGGCGGCGCGCCAGTCGGCGCAGATAGCGATTACGACCCAGGCCAGCCTTGATCGAGCGTCCGAGCGAAACCGCCACCTGCAGCACCGCGCCCCCATGGCGCACGACGAAGCGCTGCAAGAGCCACAGCAGCACCCAGACCAGCAACACGACGACCAGCGCCATCCCCGCGCGTGACATCCACGCCTGCGCCAGATTGAGCGACTGCCCGAACAGGTAGCCGCCACCGACCCACTGCAGGCCCCAGCCGATGCCACCCAGGACATTCCAGAGCATGAACGTATGGCGCGGCATGCCGACAGTGCCGGCAACGAAGGGTGCGATTTCCTTGACGCTCGGGATGAAGCGCCCCAGAAAGACGCTCTTTGCGCCATGCCGATCGAAGAAGCTGCGTGCCTTACCGAAATGATCCGGCGTCAGGAACCACACGCCGTCACGCACCCACCTGTTGCCGTAGCGTTGGCCCAACCAGTAATTGAAATTATCGCCAAGGACGGCGCCGGCGACCGCAAACCACAGCAGGTCGACGAAATCGAGATGGCCGCTGGCCGACAGGGCGCCAAGCATGAGCAGGAGAGTCGAACCCGGCAGGAGCAGACCCACCACGAATGCCGTTTCGAGCAAGGCGGTAAAGAAGGCCAGCCAGTAGCCGAGCAGATGGAAGTGCTCAATGGACGGCAGGATAGAAGCGAAGAGTCTCTCGATCATGGAAGCACGCTAAGCCTTGCGCATTCGCATGACTGGCTGCCAGGCCAGGCCCAGGAGTGCAAGGGCGGAGAAAATCGCGCCGGAATAGAAAGTTAATGACGCGCCGAACCGATCCCACAGCAGCCCCGCCAGCACACTGGCCAGCAGCATCGCCAGTCCGCTCACCAAACTGAAGAACCCGAACGCAGTGCCGCGCAGGTCGGCCGGAGCGGTGTCGGCCACCATTGTCGCCAGCAAGCCTTGAGTGATGCCCATGTGGATGCCCCAGAGGGCGACGCCGGCAAGCACGACAGCCCAGTGGACACCGCTGGCCAGCACCAGATCGGCGGCGATCAGCACGACCAGTCCAAGTGCCAGCAGTTTCTTGTGGCTCACCCGATCGGCGAGCCTGCCAAACGGGTAGGCGGACGCCGCATAGACCACATTCATCGCCACCATGAGCAACGGCACCAGGGCCAGCGGTATGCCGCCTTGCTGCGCACGCAGAACGAGGAAGGCCTCGCTGAAACGAGCCAGGGTGAACACGGCGCCGATGCTCACGACCCACCAATACGAGGCACCCAGCCGTTTCAGGTTCTCTCGCCGGATCGGATTGCTGCGCTTCGCCGTCTGCTGGCGTTCAGGTTCGCGCAGGCCGAAGAACAATAGTGCGACCGCCATCAACCCCGGAATCACCGCCACCCAGAACACCGCACGGAAATCGTTGGCCCAGATCAACATCAGACCCACCGCGATCAGGGGGCCAAGAAATGCGCCCACGGTGTCGAGCGACTGACGCAGGCCGAACGCCGCGCCGCGCAAATGCGCTGGCGCGATATCTGCCACAAGGGCATCGCGCGGCGCCCCTCGGATGCCCTTGCCAGCGCGATCGAGCAAACGCGCTGTGAGCACGAGGCCGGTCGACGAAGCGACGGCGAACAGCGGCTTGGTCAGCGCCCCGAGCGCGTAGCCGAAGACTGCCAGGCCCTTGCGTTGGCCAAGATAGTCGCTCAGTGCGCCCGAGAAAATCTTGATGATCAGCGCCGTAGCCTCGGCCAAACCTTCAATCAGGCCGACCACGAAGGCGCTCGCCCCCAGGCTTGTGACCATGAATAGCGGCAGCAGGCTGTGGATCATTTCCGAAGAAATATCCATCAACATGCTGACGAAGCCGAGCACCCATATGCCGCGCGGAATTCGCCGTGACGACGGTTCGGCGGTCATGTCTTTCCCGCCAAGGCCAGGATCGCAATGGCCGGCCACGCCGTCCGACCTCGGCCTCGCTTAACGCTGAGCAATCGTGCCGGCATTTCGCCCCGACCCGCTGAAGGTGACCGCAACGCGCAATCCACGCGACTCGGCGACGTCCGTGTAGTCCAGTGCCACCGAAGCAGCGCAGCGATCGGTGATCGCCTTGACGATGGCGAGTCCGAGTCCCGAGCCGGCTTCGTCATTTCCCAACACGCGGTGGAATGGCTCGAACACCAGCGCCCGCTCGCTCGGAGCGATTCCGGGCCCATTGTCGCTGACCTGTACGATAACCGCGTTTTCTTCCCCGTCGACCGAGAGATCGATCCGGCCACCCGTCGGCGTGTGCTGATTGCGTTGTCCACGAGATTCCGCACCAAGGTCAGCAGATTGATTTCGGCGAGGAGGATGCTTGCATCCTGTTCGCTGGTGACCCCGATGTCGATCGATTTTGCCGCAGCCTGCGGATGCAGGTCTTCGAGTACCTGGCGAAAGATCTGCTCGACCGACACTGGCGAGGCCGCCGTGGCCGACGGCACCTGGACCCGGGTCAAGGTCAACAGTTGATCGAGCACTAGGATGTCGTAGTGATGAATTACGCAGGCATCAACCGCCATCCGCCCGTCGCGTACCCAATCAACGGCATAGGCAGTGTCCAGCAACGCCGCTGGCACGGCTTCGCCGATCATGCGATCGTCTTCGACAAGTAGAACTCGCATCGAACCCCCTGCGTGAAACGTTTCAGCGCGCACCCGGTCGCCGGACAAAGACCATCATCTCAGAAGGCCAGCATCGCGGCGACTGTCGCGCGCCTTGATCAGATCCGCTCGGCCAGACGACGATCGGTCGCCGTCAGGTAGGCAACCAGGCCCAGGATCGTCAGCAGGATTATGGCACTGGTGACCACGCTTCCCAGGCCGAGTCCGCCGTTGACGACCGGTCGCGAGAGGAGGTCGCCGCAGGACGCGCCGAACTGACGGGTCAGTACATAGGCGATGGTCACCGCGCCGACCAGTGCTCCGAAAATCAGCGCCGAATTGGCGTAGCCCAGTTGCAGGCCTTCCGCGGCAAGATCGCCAGCGGTGGTGCCAAGCGCGAACGAGGCCAACAGGGCGACGCTGAAGATGGCGGTCGTGGCCTGCAGGGCGAGGCCGAAATTATCGACCAGGTTGTCGGTGACGAGGGTCCCGAAAACGCTGATCAGAACGACGGCAAGCCAGCAAATCCAGGGGAAGTGTCCGCATCGACCTTGACGTCGAAGACCTTGGCTCCGCCGACGACCTCGACTTCATGGATTGCGCCCTGTTTGGCGTGCTCGAACTCGGCCTGGCTCGCCTTCCCGTTGTGAGCTTTCTCGGCAATGCTGATTGCCTGAGCGATGGGGATTTTTGCCTGGTTCATCGCCAGGGCGTCGTTTTCACCGGTCATGTTCGTACTCCTTTTCGATTCACGCAGAAAGTTGCGTGATGCAAAGAGTACGCAGCCAGACTTAGCGGGTACTGAGCAAACGCTGCGCGCGAGACGAGCGTATCAACGCACGACCCGGACTCGGGCGATGCCAGCGCAAACGGGTACTGCGAGAGCCTCGGTTTCGCTCCTTGCTTGCAAACTGCCCTCTTTTGCGTAAAGATAACCAAGCGCTTGCTTGCTTAAACATTGATCGCCCTTTTCCGGACACCCCCATATGAACGAGAGCACCGGCACAAAGCTGCCCCCGACACAACCCGCCCCCTACCCGCATCTGCTGGCACCGCTGGATCTGGGCTTCACGACGCTCGGCAACCGCGTCCTGATGGGCTCGATGCACACCGGGCTCGAAGAGGAGAAGAACGGTTTCGAGCGCATGGCGGCCTTTTACGCCGAGCGCGCCCGCGGCGGCGTCGGGCTGATCGTCACCGGCGGCTTCTCGCCCAACCTTGCCGGGCGGGTCTACCACTTCGGTTCGCAACTCAGCTTTTCCTGGCAGGTGCGCAAGCACCGCCTGATCACCGAGGCCGTGCATGCCGCCGGTGGCAGGATCGCGCTACAGATCCTGCATACCGGGCGCTATGCCTATCACCCGCTGAACGTCGCGCCGTCGAAGCTGCGTGCGCCAATCAACCGTTTTACGCCACGCGCGCTGAGCGAGTGGGGAATCCGCAAGACGATCGGTGACTACGTGCGCTGCGCGCAGCTGGCGCAGCAAGCCGGTTACGACGGCGTCGAGATCATGGGCTCCGAGGGCTACCTGATCAACCAGTTCATCGCCCGGCAGACGAACCGGCGCGACGACCAGTGGGGCGGCTCCTTCGAAAACCGCATCCGCTTCGCGGTCGAGACGGTGCGCGCGACACGCGAGAAAGTCGGCCCGAATTTCATCATCATTTTCCGCCTGTCGATGCTCGACCTGGTCGAAGGCGGCAGCAGCTGGGAGGAAGTGGTGCAGCTCGCCAAGGCCATCGAAGCCGCCGGCGCGACGCTGATCAATACCGGCATCGGCTGGCACGAGGCGCGCATCCCGACCATTGCGACGATGGTCCCGCGCGCCGCTTTCGCCTGGGTCACAAAGCGTTTGAAGGGCGCGGTGAACGTTCCCTTGATCACCACCAACCGCATCAATACGCCCGAGGTCGCCGAGGAGGTGCTGGCCTCGGGCTGCGCCGACATGGTCTCGATGGCCCGCCCCTTCCTCGCCGACGCCGACTTCGTGAACAAGGCGGCAGCCAACCGGGGCGACGAGATCAACACCTGCATCGCCTGCAACCAGGCGTGCCTGGATCATATCTTCAACGGCAAGTTGAGCAGCTGCCTGGTCAACCCGCGCGCCTGCCACGAAACCGAGCTGAGCATCGAAAAAGCGGCTGCGCGCAGGAAGATTGCCGTCGTCGGCGCCGGGCCGGCGGGAATGGCCTGCGCCACCACCGCCGCCGAACGCGGCCACGCGGTGACGCTTTTCGACGCCGCCGAACGGATTGGTGGCCAGTTCAACCTCGCCAGGCGCATCCCCGGCAAGGAGGATTTCGCCGAGACGCTGCGTTACTTCGGCCGGCGCATCGAAACCAGCGGCGTCACCCTGCAGTTGAACCAGCGCGTCGATGCCGAACGGCTCAAGGCCGGCGGCTTCGACCACGTCGTGCTGGCCACCGGCATCACCCCGCGCCAGCCGCCGATCAGCGGGATCGACAGCGACAAGGTGGCCAGCTACGTCGACATCGTCGAAGGCCGCAAGGTCGCCGGAAAACGCGTGGCGATCATCGGCGCCGGCGGCATCGGCTTCGACATCGGCGAGTTCCTGACGCACGCGCATGACGACAGGAGCGAGGCCGAACGCTTCAACGACGAATGGGGAATCGACCCGAGCTACGCGCACCGTGGTGGCCTCAAGCCGCCGCTCGACGAGCCCGCACCACGGCAAGTCTTTCTGCTCCAGCGCAAGTCGTCGAAAGTCGGTGACGGCCTGGCCAAGACCACCGGCTGGATTCGCCGCACCCTGCTCAAGAAGCGCGGCGTACAGATGATCGGCGGCGTGAACTACGAACGCATCGACGACGCCGGCCTGCACATCACCGTCGATGGCCAGGCCACGACGCTGGCGGTCGACACCGTCGTCGTCTGCGCCGGCCAGGAATCGCGCCGCGAACTGCTCGCCCCGCTGCAGGCCGCCGGCATCCCGGTGACGCTGATCGGCGGCGCCGACGTGGCCACCGAACTCGACGCCAAGCGCGCCATCGACCAGGGTACGCGGGTCGCGGCAGCGCTGTGACGATCACCCGCCTGCGCGCCACGCCGCGCGCGCCGTACGCCCTCGGTCCGGCTTGAGCCGATGCCGAGACGAAAGGCAGAAGCCGGGCTCGAGCCCAATCGCCGCGCCGAGTTGCTGCGCGCCGCGGCACGGCTGTTCGTTGAAAAGGGCTTCGACGCCACCACCACGCGCGACATCGCCGACGCCGTCGGCATGCGCTCGGGCAGCCCCTTCTATCACTTTCGCAGCAAACAGGAATTACTCAAGACAGCGATGGTCGAGGGCCTCGACGCCGGCTACACGCGCCTGCTCGCCGCCATCGACGGCGTCGGCGAACCCGAGCAGCGGCTGCGCATACTGGTCCGCACCCACCTCGGCACCCTGCTCGAAGGCGAGTGCCCGGCGCCGATGCTGCTCGGCGAAACGCGCGCCCTCGACGCCGCCGCGCACGCCGAAATCGCCGCCGCCTTCGACCGCTACCAGACGCCGTGGCAAGCGACGCTCGACGAACTGGCGCAAGCCGGCAAGATCACGTCCGCCGCGTCGCCGGTACGGCTGCTGCTGTTCGGCATGCTCAACTGGTCAAAGCACTGGTATCGTGCCGACGGCAAGCTGTCGCTGGATGAAGTCGCCGACAGCGCGGTGGCGCTGCTGCTCGGCGCATCGCCTGGCGACAGCGGCGAGCTCTGACACACCAGTAAAACAGCGCCCGACAAATCCGCGCTCCCACCCAAAGAACGCCCCCCCACCCCTGTAGGAGCCCGATTCATCGGGCGATAAAAGCCCCTCGTTCGCACACCACGCCGATAGGCGACGACGATGTCGATGTCGTGCGAAATGCTTCGGAACATGAAGACATCAGCCGACGCGTCATTGCGAGGAGGCGCAGCCGACGTGGCAATCCAGAGATTTGCCGCTGCGCATTGGCGATGCGGCGCAAAGGCCGTGAGAGAATGGCACTGGATTGCCGCGTCGGCTGCGCCTCCTCGCAATGACGGTGGGGGTGGGAGGGGCGCCGGACTACCCGCTGTCTTCACGCTTTCTTGAAGTCTCGTCAAGAAGGCAGCACTACGCTAGCATCGGCCCCTGGGCTGACGATGATCGCCTGAAAATGCTGCTCCCGCAGGCTTGCTGTTACTGTGGAAGACGTGATTCTCCTTCGGTAGACCAGCTCATAGCAACGAAACGAGGTGGTGCGAATAGCGGTGACAACCTCGTCTGGGCCTGTCGTTCATGCAACAGTTCGAAGGGCGCCCGTGACGTGACAACACCGCGCCGCGCACCTGTGGCGTCGTGGCTGGGCGAAAGCCGATGCAGAACTCGGACTTGCATATTTGTGGGCAACGAGGAGGTTCACCCGATGGACGCGACGAATGCGGAGCGAAACGTACTGGCAGAGGAATCCGTGACGCACGCGGCGTCGAACTTCGATCTCCAGCCGACGCTCAGCGGCGAAACGATTGCGCTGCGCCCGGTGCATGCCGACGATTTCGAGACGCTTTACGCGGCCGCTTCCGACCCCCTGATCTGGGAGCAGCATCCGGAGCCCTTGCGCTATCAGAAAACGGTCTTTGCGGGCTTTTTTGCCAGCGCCCTGGCGTCTGGTGGCGCGCTGGTGGTCATCGACAAGCCCTCGGGCACGGTGATCGGTTCGTCGCGCTACTACGACTGGAATCCTGACACCACGGAGGTCGCCATCGGCTATACCTTCCTCGCCCGCAGCCATTGGGGTGGCAGCGCGAACCGGGAAATGAAGCAACTGATGCTCGGCCACGCCTTCCTGTTCGCGAAAGTCGTCTGGTTCCACGTCGGCACGAACAACTGGCGTTCACGGCGGGCAATGGAAAAGTTAGGCGGCCAGATGTCACATGAGGCCAGCGTCGAGTCGAACGGCATCGCGCACGACTACGCCTTCTACAGGATCGACGCTCCAGGCCCGCGTCATCGGAAAGATGAGAACCGTCGCTGTCACTGAAGCCGGGCCTGGTTCAGGCGCAGCCAAGGGCATCGCGATGCCGCTCGCCGGCACGTCATTGCGAGGAAGCGGAGCCGACGCGGCAATCCAGAGGTTTGGCTCCTTGCGTTGTCGATGCGGAGGCGGAAAGAGAATCAGAAGATGGAGCTGGATTGCCGCGTCGGCTTCGCCTCCTCGCAATGACAACCTGGCTGCCTGATGGCGTCGGGTGTAGCGATCGGAAACCCTCACTGCGCGTGCAGCCACAGCCCCGCAGCACCGCTATCTCGTAGGCTTCGCGTCGCGCGCGAGCGCTTGCTGCAGTCGCGCGATCTCGGCATGCAGCACTTGCGTGCGCTGGCCGATCTCCGTTTCGGTGAAGCGCGGCGTGATGTGCTGCGGGCAGTTCCAGTCGAAGGCCTCGACGCTGATCACCACCGCGCGCTCGCTACGCGCGCGATAGTTGCCATCCTCCAGGCGCGCGATCAGCGGCGCATCGTCAGCCGCGTCCACCAGCCGTGCGCGCCCCCATATCTTCAGACGGCGCCGCTGCGCATAGTCCATCAGAATCAGGGCGACGCGACCGTCGGCTTCGATGTTGCCCGCGCTGATGTATTGCACGTTGCCACGAAAATCGGCGTAGCCGATCGTGCGCTGGTCGAGCACGCGCAGGAAGCCGGCCGGCCCGCCGCGGAATTGTACGTAGGGCCAACCGTTCTCGCCCACACTGGCCTGGTAGAAGCCATCGCGCGCGGCGATGAACTCGGCCTCGGTCGGGCCAAGCGTGTCGCCACGGTAGTCAACATGGTCCAGACGGGCGTAGTTTTCCCGGCTGCCCATGCGGGTCTGGAAGGCGCGCACGCCGGGGGTGAAAGCGATTTCGCTGAAGGCACGAGCCATGATGAATTTCCTTTCCTGACGGGTTGTGGGGTTCGGGTGTCGCAGCAGGAGCGCCGATTGCTATCTTGATCGCTTCGCAGGCACCGATAAATGGCGAGAACGGGATTTGATTGCTGCAGTTTGCGCAGTAATATCGAGCGACATGGACATGCTCTCCGCGATGCGCGCGTTTGTGAAGATCGTCGATTCCGGCAGCCTGACAGCGGCGGCGGAGGCGCTCGCGGTCTCGCAGCCGTCGATGGTGCGCACCCTGGCAGCGCTCGAACGCGAAGTCGGGGTGAGGCTCTTGAACCGCAGCACGCGACGCATGGCCCTGACCGACGAAGGCCGCGAATACTGCGCGCGTTGCCGTGTCATCCTGGCGGCAGTCGACGAAGCGCAGGCGAGTCTGAGCGCACGCCGGATCGAGCCGCGCGGGAATCTGCGAATCACCGCGTCGGTGCCCTTCGGCCGCCAGTTCGTGGCGCCGCTGGTCATCGACTTCCTCGCCGAGCACCCGCAGATGCACGTCGAACTGTTGTTGCTCGACCGTCTGACCGATCTGCTTGAGGAAGGGATCGATCTCGCGGTGCGGCTGGCGCCACTTCCCGATTCGTCGATGGTCGGCGTGCCGATCGGGGACACCCGCCGCCTGATCGTCGGCAGCCCGGCCCTGCTCGCGCGCCGCGGCGCGCCGAGCACCCCTGGCGATCTGGCCGGCGAGCCCTGCGTCAGTTTCACGGGCCTGGTGTCACCCGCCGAGTGGGAGATCCGCGAGCGCGACAAGGCGCTGCGGGTAACCGTGAACAGCGTGCTGGCCACCAACCAGATCGATGCCGCCGTGCAGGCCTGTGTGCTGGGGCTGGGCTGGGGACAGTTCTTCGACTACCACGTGCGCGAGGAACTGCGCGCCGGCACGCTGATCGAGGTCCTGGCCAGCCACCATGCCGCGCGAACGCCGGCCCACATCGTCTATCCGCAAGCCCGGCTACTCTCGCCGAACGTGCGCGCATTCATCGATTTCGCTGCACCGAAGTTGCGGCGGGGGCTTGGCGATCCAGGTTGATCCGCTTCCCCGCGAAAGCGGGACGGCGCAAGGCAGTTGCAGCGGTATGGCGTTGCGCGGGCGGATCGGTCATCGACACCTGCAAGGCCGCCAACCTCTACGCCACCTACCCGGCCGATTTTCTCGACTACGTGAATGCCCCCATCGGCAAGGGGCGGCCGATACCCGGCCCGCTCAAGCCGCATATCGCCTGTCCCACAACCTGCGGCACCGGTTCCGAGTGCACCGGCATCACGATCTTTGACCTGCTCGCCCAACACGTTAAAACGGGCATCGCGTCGAAGCGCCTCCGGCCGTCATTGGCGCTGATCGATCCCGCGACCACCTACACCCTGCCCAGGAACGTCGTCGCCGCCAGCGGCTTCGACGTGCTCTCGCACGCGCTGGAGTCCTACACGGCGAAACCCTACACGCGGCGCGCCGCGTCGGCCACAGCCTCCCTGCGGCCAATGAGCCAGGGCGCCAATCCCTGGAGCGACGTCGGTTGCGAAGCGGCGATGAAACGTGCCGGTCAGTACCTGCAGCGCGCAGTGAATGACGCCAGCGACACCGAAGCACGCGACAGGATGATGTATGCCGCCACGCTTGCCGGAATCGCCTTCGGCAACTCCGGCGTGCACCTGCCGCATGGCATGGCCTATTCCGTGGCCGGGCTGGTTCGCGACTATCGCGCCGCGGGTTATCCGCAGGACGAGCCGATGGTGCCGCACGGCATGAGCGTCATCGTCAATGCGCCGTCGGTGTTCCGGTTCACGGCGAGCGCCTGCCCGCAACGCCATATCCACGGAGCGCACTGCCTCGGCGCAGAGGTAAAGGGGGCCACCGACGAAGACGCGGCAGAAATCCTCGCCGGCCAGTTGATCAGGATGATGAAGGCCACCGGCATTCCCAACGGCATCGGCGGGGTGGGTTATGGCGAAGCCGACGTCGAGGCGCTGACCCGGGGTGCCTGGGCGCAACAGCGCCTGCTGACCAACGCGCCACGCGAAATCCTTCAGGACGACCTGCGCCATCTTTACCGCGGCGGGATGAGTTACTGGTAGATTGGGCAGCTCACCCAGCGCGCTTGCACTCGGCAACAGGCGGCGCGGTGAATCCAACTGGTGTTAACGAGGGGCCCTTGGGCGTTGGCAGATGCATTCCAGCGACGACCTACGGAAGATTCAGGCAACCGCTGCTGCCGGCGATGACGAGATCGCGGCAATTCACGCATGAAAGCCGACGCTCCCGGTTTCAGCATAGAATCTAGTCTGTCATTTCAGCGTCGTAGAGCCTCTCGATTTCATTTCGCAGCGGACCCCAATCGCCGCAACAAGATCTCGTACACACGCGAAGGGAAAACTGCCGAGAAGTGCAGAAAAGTTTCGCTTTCGGCGGTCGAACGCTTCCCCGCGCGACCGCTCTTGGCACCATCCTCAATGCTTCCCCAAGACTCGACACCTCAGAAAGGCGACAAATGAACAAACTGAAGCTGACCTATTTCGACTTCCCCGGCGGACGGGCAGAGCCTGCCCGGCTGGCCATGCATATCGGCGGAGTTCCGTTTGAGGACTATCGCTTTGCGCCGAGCGATTTTTCTGAAGTCCGCAAGACGACACCCCTGAATCAGGTTCCGACCCTTCACGTCAATGATGTGCAAATCACGCAAAGTGACGCGATTACGCGTTATGTCGGGAAACTTTCCGGACTGTATCCCGAAGATAATTTTCAGGCCTTGTTGTGTGACGAAGTCATGGGTGCGCTGGAAGATATTAACGTGAAACTGGGGGCAACTTTTGGAAAAACAGGCGACGACCTGAAAAGCGCTCGCGACGCCCTGGTAACCGACGCATTACCCAAGTATTTGCGGTGGCTCCAGCATCAACTTGAAAGCCACGGCGGAGACTTTCTTTCGGACAATCGCCTGACCATTGCCGACCTCAAAGCCTTCGTTATCCTGCGTTGGCTCAGTTCCGGGAAACTGGATCACATTCCAAGCGATTTGATCGAAACAGTGGCGCCAAAACTCAACAATTACATGAATTGTCTCGCCAAACTTCCTGCCATAGCGCAATATTATACAAATGGCGGTTCATCGTGAGGCACTAAGCGTTCAACGGCCGCCGATTTTCTTTAACTCCCTTTCCATACGTCGTTGCGGGCCGCTTTCGGCCAATTGCGGTCGTTCGGTGATTTCGGCAAGCAGCCATTTGAACGACTGCTGTACTTCGCAAGCTGCCAGAGGGCCAATGCACACAACTCGGCCTTTGCCGCCGGTGGCGATCAGATCCGCCAACGTCCAATATGGAATCGAATCCGGACATAAATACGACTTCGATTCCGAGCGACCACGGTCTCCCGTCGCTACTTAAAAATAGATGCAACCATCAATTTCACCCGCTCGACAAGCCTGAGGTCGATTGGCTTGTCCAGATTATCCCAGGCGTCTTCGCACAAGCTCTGGATGTCACCCGTGTAGATTTGATCAAGGCGATCAGGGACCGTGACGCCCAGATTCGCAGCGAGTGACACGGCAATGTAATCACCAAACTCATGGTTTACCGTGCCCGGCAATTCACAAAATGACTTATTCGATCCATGCTGCCGCTTCCCGTGCTGCAACAGGGCGGAAATCAAGCGAATAGCGTGGTAATCGCAGTTCCCATCGGCCTTATGCGCCGCAAGCGGATCAAGCTGCAAAACAGGAATGGTCAGCAGTTCGTGAATGTCCCACTCAAAATCATCGTCCGGATGATTCCTTTCGCCAATGGATTTCAGGTATTGCTGCAGGCACCTGAAGGCCACTGAAAGCTTTCCATGGGCATAGCCGTCAAACGCTGACGAATTCGACAAGGCGCGAAGCAGATTATCCAAGGCCATCCTCAGATGCTCGTCGGTTTGCCGGGTCGCAAAGGAATGTACATGAAACACGCGCTGCATGGCGGAAAGATATTGGCGTGTGGCGGACTGTGGAACAGCCCGGTGCAGCCAGTGCAGCAAGGGCATCAGGTCAATGAAGTCGCCGAGAAAACGGCTCAGGTCCAACTCCAGTTTGATTGATGGTTCTTCTACCGGGAGCGGCTGAGGCGCGATACCCCGGTGCCGCAGCTCGTTCTTGGCAAGGCTGAGCATGCTTTCGACAAGCTCGTACCGCCCTTTTTCGAACCAGATCGGGGTGATGCCCAGCTTGGCCAGTTCGGCGTTGCGCTGCGCGATCCCTTCCGGGGTTTCGGGGGCCTGTTCGATGGAGAAGTGCTGTTTGGTCTCCTCCTCTTCCCCCATGCTTTCCTTGATCTTCCTGAACACCTGTACCGTTCGGTCATTGCTCAGGCTACAGCCCAGAAAGAGCAGGCTGCTGTTTTTGTAATGGTAGGCGAGCAGCTTGGGGATGGGTTTGTGCAGATTCAGGCTGCCGTTGCCGTAGGCCTCATCGTATTGGTTCTTGCTGAGGATGCAGCGTTTCGGCTCACGAATATCCCCGTGCAGTTTGATGACCGTGATCTTCTTCGGATCGGGCTGCTCCAGCGCATTCAGGCCATTGATCACCTGAACCCGGCCGGCCTCGCCGGTTTCAAACGACTGCTCCAGCAGGCGATCATAATTCGTCGTAATCACCGTATCCGTGAACAGTTCGGAGATGCGCCAGACCACATCGGGGATGGTGAGGTTGCGGCAAAACTCATCGCGGATTTCGTTGATGAACACCTCGCGGCTATGGGCAGCCTCGATCTCTTCCAGCACCGTTTCGTAGGCGCCGCTGGCCAATAGGGCCTCAACACTTTCCGCTGCGATATGCGCCGTTTTGCCCTGGCGACGCAGATGGTCCTTCCAGCTTGAAAAACCGGCCGATGCTGAGATGCCTGCCCCGACAAACGGCACCACCGCGCCGGCAGCCATGAGATCGACGAGCTGGATGAAGTGAGACATATTGCGCTGGAACCAATGGTCATCGCCAAGCTGCTCCTGAAACCAGGACTCGCCAAGCGCCTCGTGACGACACACTTTGCGAAACGCCTGAAACGCTTCGTCATAGCGGTTTCTGTCACCCGAAAATAGCGCCTTGCTCGGCTGGGGCAAGGCGTCAACGCCATAGTCAAGCCGGGCCGCCTGCCCCTCCTCGCCATCCAGCCACTCGTTGAAATCGGCAAAGTGCTCGTAGCGAAAATGCTCGTCCTCGTCGCACCAGATTTTGTGCAGCGCCGGCGTCATGTCCTGCTGCTCAGCAGATGGCCCGCTCGACGAGAGCGTCGGCGAGGTGGAGTTGTGTGGTTTGAGCGTCGTTGATGCGGGACTTGAGCTGCTCGCAGAGCGCCAGCAGCTCGTCTACTTTGGCGACGATGCGGTGTTGTTCGGCGAGTGGCGCCACGGGTATTGGAAACTTCGCTATCTCGGACAAATAAAGGCATGGCTGAGCCCCGCCACGCTTGTGACTATGGATGAAGCTTTGCAGCAATGGGGAATCAGCCAAAAACTTAAGGAACTTGGAAACGAAAACAATCGGCTTAATTAATGCAACGCTTCTCACAAGAGAGAAATCAGAATCTTGTGGTACCAATGAGCTTCGACCAATCGTCCCGCCAACGGAAACAATTAGCAGATCACCCTCCTCAGGGAGGCAGCGTTCTCGAGACTTGACGTAGTCGTCCTCAGAAATGCAATCACAATTGTCGAAGTCCAGAAAGCCATCCCTTACGTTCTTTGCGGAAAGCATTCGCATCCCTGATACTGTTCTTGGTGGTGTGTTATGGTCGCCATCGGTAATCTTTGACGTAATACTTTGGAATCGAGCCCATCCCCAGCCTGTGGGCAACGCAAACGGCTTTTCCTTTTCGCAAATGGGCTGCAGCGGCTTTTCCTTTTTTATCTTCCCTTCCTTCACCAGCTTCGCCTTCTCGGCGGCGATCTTCTTGAGCAGTTCCCTGGCGGGTTCGTCGTTCGGGTCTTGCGGGACGAGCTTGCCCATCACCGCCAGTTGCAGAATGGTCTGCTTGAGCTGGTCGATGCTCTCTTCGGTCGTGAACAGCGTGTCGAAGTGGCCGGCGATGCGCTGCCAGGCGCTGGCGAATTGCGTGTGATCGGCGGCGCTGGTCAGCGCGCTCAGCAAGGTTTCCACCAGCGTTTGATGGGCGCCGAGGCTGGCGTCGGCTTGTTGCTCAAGCTGGTCACACAGCACCATCAGTTCGTCGACTTTGGCTACGATGCGGTGTTGCTCGGCAAGTGGCGCGAGGGGAATCGGAATAGTCTCCCACTTGCCCTTATTTAAAATGGGTATGGTTGTACTTGAAGAAAGCGCCCATGCAAGACGTTGAAAATAGTTAGATCGCAACGCAATCTTGGTGTAGTGCCCGATTGGCAGATACGGAGAAACGGAGTTGATTTGCTGGTTAAACGCAACGGGTCGATCAACCCGTGCGCATTTTCCAATCGTGCCAATGCAAACCATTAAGACAGAGTCTGCTTGAACGACTCTGCCCAAGCTTTCAGCTCCCTCAAATGACAACCCATCGTTTTCATGAGAAATGATTTCGCCATCAACGATCTCACCAGGCTTTATGAATGGAATAGCGCTTCCATAATGATGTGAATCCGCTTTCTTTGGGGTACCACCAGTCTGTGTATTTCCAGCTTCGCCCAGCCGCACCCAACTCCAGCCTGCCGGAATTTTGTATGGCCTCTCTGCTTCACCTATTGTGCCCAGTGGCTTTTCCTTCTTGATCTTGCCCGCCTTCACCAACCTTGCCTTCTCGGCAGCGATCTTCTTGAGCAGTTCGCTGGCGGGTTCGTCATTCGGGTCCTGCGGCACCAGCAGGCCGCGCACGGCCAGTTCCAGAATCAGCTCACGCAGCTTCCTGATGCCGTACAGCTCGATCTTGCTGGATGAACCCCGGCCGGCGGTGGATTTGCGTTTGAGGGCGGCGGTCCACAGATCGAGGTGATTCGTGACGAGGGTTTCCACCGGCGGCGCGGCATTCATGCCAGTCCCTCGCGCTGGTTTTCGAGCAGGGCGCGGTCGCGTTGCAGCTCGGCTTGCAGTTCGGCCTCCGAGGGCAGGAAGGGGCGGTAGCGGCTGGCGAAGAGCTGCTGGCTGCCGGCGAGCAGCGAGTATTTGGCGACGGCTTCGTTGCGCTCGGAACAGAGGATCAGGCCCAGGGTGGGGTTGTCGCCTTCGGCGCGGTATTGCTCTTCGAACACGCGCACATACATGTCCATCTGGCCGACATCCTGATGGGCGAGCTTGCCGATCTTGAGATCGATGAGCACGAAGCATTTGAGCAGGTAGTTGTAGAAGACCAGATCAATGAAGCAGTCCTCATTTTCAACGCGCAGGTGCTTCTGGCGGGCGACAAAGGCAAAGCCCTTGCCCAGCTCCAGCAGGAAGGCTTGCAGCTGCTGGATGAGGCCGGTTTCCAGCTCGGTCTCGAAGAGGGTAGCGCCGGGCTGCGCGCCGATGAACTCAAGAATGTAAGGGTCGCGGATGAAGTCGCGCGGATCGGCAGGGGTCTGCGCAGCGATCAGGCTGCTGGCTTCCTGCCGGAGGGCGGCCTTGTCCTGGCTAGAAAGCAGGCGCTCGTAGTAGAGGGTGCCAATCTGGCGATCCAGGGCGCGGGCGCTCCAGCCTTGCTGGCTGGCTTCGTTCATGTACCAGTGGCGGGCGTCGAGATCGTCGATGCGCATGAGCTGGCGAAGGTGGGTCCAGGTCAAATTGCTACGCAGTGCGTAGCGAATCTGCTCGTCGGTGAAGGTGAGGTAGAACTGGCGAAAATTGCGCAGATTGGCGCTGGTGAAGCCTTTTCCGAAATCTTTGGTCAGGCGGGAGGCCAGCGCGGCGAGCACGCCCTGGCCGTAGGCGGCGCGGGCCTCGCCGCCTTGCTCATGTTCGACAATGCGGCGACCGATCTGCCAGTAGGCTTCGACCATGGCGGTATTAACGGCGCGGTAGCTCTGCTGGCGGGCGGCGTGCAGGATGCCGTGGATCTGCAGGTACAGGTCGGGCGGGACGGCGGTGTCTTCGGGCAGGCTCATGCTTCGCGCTCCAGTGCGGCGGCGAGGATGCCTTTGAGCTGGTCGCGTAGCGATTGGATGTCCTGCTGCTGCGCCTGATACTGAGCCAGCAATTTATCGGGGTCGTGGGCCACCAATTCGCCGACGTGCGGGTTCTTGATGTCGAGGTTGTAGTTACGCGCGGCAATGTCTTCGAGACTGACTTTCCACGCCTGCGGAGTTTCCACGCGGGCCGCGAAGCCGTCGGCTTCCTCGCCCCACCAGGCGCATTCGGTGGCGAACTCCTCGAACTGCATGGGGCGGGTCTTGTTGTAGCTGGTGACGCCTTCGGGGTAGGGGTGCTCGTAGAACCAGACTTCCTTCGTTGCCGGCCATTCGGCCTCGGGCTTCTTGGTGAAGAAGAGGATGTTGGTCTTGATGCCGGTGTAGGGGTTGAACACGCCATTGGGCAGGCGGACGATGGTGTGCAGATGGCATTGCTGCAGCAGCATTTCCTTCAGGCGGGTCTTCATGCCTTCGCCGAACAGGAAGCCGTCGGGCAGGACCACGGCGGCGCGGCCGTGGCTTTTGAGCAGGCGGACCACCAGCGCCATGAACAGGTCGGCGGTTTCGCGGGTGCGCAGGGGCGCGGGGAACTGGTTTTCGACGCCGTCCTCTTCCATGCCGCCGAAGGGCGGATTGGTGATGATGACGTTGACGCGGTCGGCCTCGCCGTAGTCGGTGTAGGCGCGGCGGCTGAGCATATTGTCGTGCTCGATCTGCGTCGGGGTGTCGATGCCGTGCAGGATCATGTTGGTGGTGCACAGCATGTGGGGCAAGGCTTTCTTCTCGACGCCGTGGATGCTGGCGGCCAGCACAACTTCGTCCGCCGCGTTCTTTGCGTAAAGGTGGCGCTTGTGGTCGATGGTGCAGGCGAGAAAGCCGCCGGTACCGCAGGCGGGGTCGAGCACGCTCTCGGCGAGCTTGGGGTCGACCCGGTCGACAATGAACTTGGTGACGGCGCGGGGGGTGTAGAACTCGCCCGCGTTGCCGGCGCTTTGCAGGTCTTTCAGGATCTGCTCGTAAATGCTGCCGAAGGTGTGGCGGTCTTGCGTGTTGTTGAAATCGATCTCGCAGATTTTGTTGATGACCTGCCGCATGAGGGTGCCGGATTTCATGTAGTTGTAGGCATCCTCGAAGACGTTGCGGATGACCTTGCCACGCTCGCCGGTGGGGCCGCTGACGGCGAGCCTGTTCTTCAGCGTGGGAAAGAGCTGGAGGTTCACGAAGTTGCCGAGTTCCTCACCGGTCATGCCTTCGGGATCGGCCGCCCAGTTGCGCCAGCGCAGGTGCTCGGGCAGGGGCGACTTGTAGTGGTCTTCCAGCACTTCGATTTCGGCTTCGCGATCATCGTAGATCTTGAGGAAAAACATCCAGACGAGCTGGCTGATACGCTGGGCGTCGCCGTCGACGCCGACATCCTTGCGCATGATGTCCTGGATGGATTTGATGATGCCGCTGACGTTGCTCATGGTGCCTTCTGATCAACTTAACTTGCTTGTTTGAAGAGTTCGGTTTCAAGGGCCTGCAAGGCAGCTTCGTATTGAGCCTTGCCGCCAAAGACGCCGTTGATGATTTCCACCGGTGTGCCCAGCTGCTTGAAGGGATCAAGCTTGAGAACGTTGTTGTTCTCGATGCTGGCGATGCCTTCATCGGCGTATTTGTCGAGCAGGGCTTCCAGAACGGCGCGCGCCTTGTCGCCGTATCGGGTGAAGTAGTTGCGCTTCTTGACGTTGTTGGCGCGCTCGCTGCGGGTGAGGGGCGGCTGGTCAAAGGCGATGTGGCAGATGAGGTCGAAATCGCCATAGTCCTTGCCGACTTCCTTGGCGAGCTTGGGCAGCTCGATGCCGTATTCGGCGAGGGCTTCGATGATGGCGGCCTTCTTCTTGCTGCCGTTCCACTTCTGCAGGAAGTCGTCCAGCGAGGCGAATTCCTGGCGGATATTCTTGCGACTGTAGTCGCGGTAGCTTTCGGTGACCATCTTGCCGTCTTCGCCGTACACCTCGACGCGCTCTGCGACGATGTGAACCGTGACGCCGCCGACGTGGTACTTCTTGATGCCCGCGCCTTCTTCGCCATCGTCTTCGTCGTCTTCACCTTCCCCTTCGGGATCAGGAGGAACGGGGTCGTCGTCATCTTCAGGCTCGTAGATGACCACCGGCTCGCCATCGAAATCCGGGTCCTTGAAAAGCTCGGTGGCCTTCTTGAAATCCATGATGGTGAAGAAGAATTTGTTCTGCGACTCTTCGATGCGCGTGCCACGGCCGACGATCTGCTTGAAGGTGGTCATCGAGTTGATGGTCTTGTCGAGTACGATGAGCTTGCAGGTCTTGGCATCCACGCCGGTAGTCAGCAGTTCCGAGGTGGTGGCGATGACCGGGTATCTGCTCTCCGGATCGATGAAGTTGTCCAGCTCGGCCTTGCCCTCGATGCTGTCGCCGGTGATGCGCATCACGTACTTGCTATTGGACTTCGCCAGCTGACCGGAAGCATTGACGATGGCCTTGCGCATGCGCTCGGCGTGGTCGATGTCTTCGCAGAAGATGATGGTCTTCTGGAACGGGTCGGTCGCGTTGAGCAGCTTCATGACGCGCTCGGCGACGAGCCTGGTGCGCTGATTGAGCACCAGGATGCGGTCCATGTCGATCTGGTTGTATTCGCGCTGCTCGATCGCGTTGCCGAGGTCGTCTTTCATTCCGGGCGGCGGTGTCCAGCCGTGGATGTCCTTGTCGATATCGATCCGCACCACCTTGTAGGGCGCGAGAAATCCGTCCTGAATGCCCTGTTTCAGCGAGTAGGTGTAGATCGGTTCGCCAAAATAGGTGATGTTGGAGGCGTACCGGGTTTCCTTCGGCGTGGCGGTCATGCCCAGCTGGATGGCGCCGTCAAAATATTCGAGGATTTCTTTCCAGGCGGAGTCGTCGTTGGCGCTGCCGCGATGACACTCGTCGATCACGATCAGATCAAAGAAATCGTGCTTGACTGACTTAAATATCTTGTCTTCGTCATCGGGGCCAGTGAGTGCCTGGTACAGGCCAAGATAGACCTCGTAAGCAGGGTCGATCTTGCGATTGCGGATCTTGGTCATGACCGAGCCGAAGGGCTTGAAGTCGTTGACCAGTGTCTGGTCTGCCAGGACGTTGCGGTCCACCAGGAAAAGGATGCGCTTGGCCTTCTTGGCCTTCCATAGACGGTAGATGATCTGGAAGGTGGTGTAGGTCTTGCCGGTGCCGGTGGCCATGACCAGCAGCAGGCGCTTCTCGCCTTGGGCCACTTTTTCGATCACGCGGTTGACTGCTTCTGCCTGGTAATAGCGGGGCTCCTTGCCGCCACCGTCATCGTGATAGGGTTCGGTGACGAGTGTTTCCTGATCTTCTGTAATGCCTCTGAAACGCTTGTAGCGCTCCCAGAGTTCCGTGGGCGAGGGAAAGACTTCCAGCCCGAATTCGGTTTCGGTGTCTTCGCCTTCGGCAGCAGCCTTGTTATGGCTGGCAAAGCCGTCGCCGTTGGAACTGAAGGCGCAGGGCACCTCCAGGATTTCGGCATAGCCCAAGGCCTGCTGCAACCCATGGCTGATGGTGTAGTTGTTTTCCTTGGCTTCGACCACCGCCACCGGCACCCCTTTTTCCTTCTGGAGCACGTAGTCGGCGAACTTCTTTTTCTTTTTGTTGCGGGAAGACAGGTTGCCCCGCACGATGACCGGCCCCGGCGTCAACGTGACTTCCCGGCGAATTTGCGTCATCTCGTCCCAACCTGCCTGGACGATGGCAGGCGTGATGAACTTGGCCTTGATGTCAGACTCGCTGAGTTCCTTCTTCTCGTTGTTATCCATCAAGTGAATCCAAAGTTGAATGGGGCTTGGCTTGTTTGCCCCACCGGTGGGCTGATTGGCTTTGAAGCCTAACCGATTTTTGCAACGTCAGCATACCGGCATACTTCGCCCATTCGGCAAAGTAGTTCTGTAGTTCAGCTTCGGCCGATCACTTGCCAGTGAGCACTCGCCTGGAACGGCAGCTGTACTTTGTTACTCGCCATTCAGCAGGCGGCTGGATGAAGGTCCGCTCTGGGTCGATTGCGGCCATAGCGCGGGGATGGCTTCTGCACCGAAAACACGCACGCATGGGGTCAGCTTCTTCTTCTTGCCGTCGTGATAAAGACTGATGGTATGTATCCGGGAAAAAGTAAAGACCCGACCTCGCTTGTGTGACTCCGCTTGTGCCTGAATTGGGCAGTGATATTTCTCGTTTGCCCACCCGGGCGAAGTCGCTGCTTCCGCGGCTCGCTGGTTGACAAACGGTACGTCCAGACGTACGTTTCTTACTCTTCTGGTCTAGTGTTTCACGCAATATCGAACCTATACATCCGAGCCACCGCAGGGGTTGCGCGCGGCTGTCGGGCTTGCTGAAAGCCTCGTCGGGAAGGCGGCAACACGCCAGCCCGCTCGTCATTGCGAGGAGGCGCGGCCGACGCGGCAATCCAGCTCCCTCGTCTTACTATGTTCCGCCGCATCGACGACGCGAAGCGCAAGACCTCTGGATTGCCGCGTCGGCTTCGCCTTCTCGCAATGACGGTGTGTGGGGCATGTGCGCCGGGGGTGGCGACGAGGGCCGCCCCGGCATGGACGATGCGAATTTCAGCCACCACCGGGCTTTCGCCCTGCTTTCAGCAGTCGCCAAAAGTCTCATCAAGAATGCAGCACTACACTGGGGAATCACGATGACCACCCTCACGGCAAGCGAAGCGCGCGCCAACCTGTATCGCCTGATCGATCAGACTGCAGAGTCGCATCAGCCCATTCATATCGCCGGCAAGAGGACAAGTGCGGTCCTGCTCGCTTCCGAGGACTGGCAAGCAATTCAAGAGACTTTGCACCTCTTGTCTGTGCCCGGCATGCGCGAGTCGATCAAGCAAAGCATGGCGGATCCGTTGAGCGAGAGCGCCAAGAAGGTGACCTGGGAGGTCGTCTTCTCTCGCCACGCGCTCCAAGACGCCAAGAAACTCACGTCGGCCGGCCTAAGGGCGAAGGCAGAAGATCTTCTGGCGGTTATCGCCGCCGACCCTTTCCAGAATCCACGGCCTTACGAGAAGCTAGTAGGCAACCTGTCTGGCGCCTTTTCCCGTCGAATCAACATTCAGCACAGGCTGGTTCTACGAGGTCTTCGCCAAGGAAGAAACGGTACGCGTGCTGCGCATGTGGACCCACTACGAGTGAGCGCACGGGCTAACCGCAACGCTGGACCTCTGCTCCCACAACGAAGAGCTGTGCGTTGCCGGGCTACCACGTCAGAGCAAACTCGAGGTCGGTATGCGATGCTGGTCGGCAGGTACTGCTGCGTTCTCATGCTGCCACATGACGCCCCTCTTGTTCTGCGGTAACGCACACCGCCGCAGGTTGTTTTCTGCGTCCGTGATAAGAAGCCGATGGTGTGTATGCGGGCAGAAGTAAAGACCCGGCCCCGCTCGTGAACTCGGATAGTCAGATCGACCCAAGAGCTGCGGCGCGGGCAGGCATGGCAGACACGACGCGCAAGCTCATTGCAGCGATTTACACAGCTTTACAGTAACGCCAGCCATTCTGGACCCCAAACCCCGATCTATCGCCTAGACTACACATCCTCGACCTGCACTGCTGCTGACTCGCTTAGGGGCGAATGGCCCGCGACTTTTCCAGCAGCAAGGAACGAGCGACCTCCACGAGAGGGCGGAGAGCACGCAGAGGGCTGACGAAGACGTGGCAAGAATCTCAGGCACGACTCTCCCTGCCGGCGCCGTCTGGTGACTTCATGGAAAGAAAGGAACACCTCATGAGCAGTAGCATTGGCGGAATCGGCGGCAGCAGCGCGATACACCTGCGCGAGATGCGAGCCATGAAACGCCCGGACCCGGCACAAATGGCCGACGCCTTGTTCTCCAAGCTGGACTCGGCAAAGCAGGGTTACATCGAGAAGTCAGACCTGCAGGGGGCTATCGCAAAAGTCGTTTCGTCGTCCTCCGCACGCTCATCGGCGGCCGCCGCAACGTCGGACAGCGCGTCGCTGGCCAACGAGTTGTTTTCCAAACTGGACTCGAACAGCGACGGCAAGGTCACGAAGCAGGAATTTTCCGACACCCTGAAGAAAATCGGCGAGCAGCTCGACAGCCAGCTGATGCACGCGCGCACGACGGGAGCGATGGCGCAGGGTGGGGCCAACGGGACCCAAGCCATGAACGGCCCCCCTCCTCCCCGCCCACCCGAAGGGGCCGGCTTGACCAAGGAACAACTGAGCAGCGTGGCAAGCAAAATGGAGACCTCGAATAGCGACCTCTCCAGCAAGCTGACGGCACTGGTCACGAATTTTGATCAGGCCGACACCAATGGCGACGGCAAGATCAGCTTCCAGGAGGCACAGGCCTACCAGGAAGAAAACGCTGCCGTCAGGTCTTCCGCGTCGGCATCGTCGGCGGCGAGCAGCGCCGGGAACAACGCCGACACCCGCTCCGACGCCCGTCTGGCGTCACAAATCGCGCGCCTGATGGATGCCTACGGCAGCGGCAATGGCGGCCGCGGCGGTGCATCTGCCGAGTTGGCCAGCGTCTGAGCCTTGTTCGCCACGCGTGACGGGGCAAGGCCATCCGCCGCCATGTGCTCGGGTCACGCGGATCACGGGTAGAGCAGAGAGCAGGCTTTTTCACCCGCCCGCCCTCATCAAACCGAGCATGTGCGAACGGTCAGGTTTTTCTTCTTGCCTTCGTGAGAAAGACCTATGGTATGGACGCGGGAAAAAGTAAAGACCTGAACCCGCTCGCGCCGGCCCCGCTCGCGCCGTATGTTCCATCCTGCGTGCAACACTACACGAGCGGCTTTCGTCCACGGTCCGGTCGAATGCCAACACTTAGCGTCTTCAGAATCTCGCCAGCCTCTCGAAGAACCAGAAGGATGCCAGAATCCCGATCGCATAGGGCGTGGCCGGGCGGGCGTAGCGCTCCAGTGCGGCGGCGAGCTTGATTCGCCTGGCCAGGGCGAGACACCCAAGCACGACGACAATGAAGGCCAGCTGTCCGAGTTCTACGCCGATGTTGAAAGCGACCAGTGCGAGCGGAATGTCGCCGCGCGGCAGGCCGATGCTGGCCAGCGCGCTGGCGAATCCGAGTCCGTGCAGGAGTCCGAAACAGAAGGCGACCAGCCATGGCCGCCGCGACGTCAGGCTCGCTTCACCGCGCTGGAATCGAACGGCCTCGCTGGCGAGCAGCAGTATCGACAAGGCGATGGTGGCTTCAACCGGCGGACCCGCCAGGTGCACCAGTCCAAGCGTGGCGAGGGCCAGGGTGATCGAGTGCGCGACGGTGAACGCGGTGATCGTCCACAGCAACATCCGTGTCTGACGCACGATAAGGATCAGTGCCAGAACGAAGAGCAGATGGTCGTAGCCGAACAGAATATGGTCGACGCCATGCTGCAGGTAAGCGCCGCTGACCGACAGCCAGCCGGGCTGCGCAGCGATTTCCAGCCACGGCTGCGATGGATGAACGAGCGTGGTCGAATGCGCGCCGTCGCGCATCTGCACACGCACCAGGACGTCGGTGATCGTCGCTTGCAGGCCGACGATATCGATCCGCGTGCCGGCAAGACCGCCGGGCGCGTCGATCACGCGGCGCTCGAGCAGCGAATCGGAAAGTTCGCGCCGGGCGGGTTCGGTGACATTGTGCGTACCCTCGGCGAACTTCAGGACAATCGGCAGCGGCCTTCCCGACAGCACCGGCGTTCGCCACAGCACGTCGTAGCGGCCCGGCGCGGTCTCGTTGATTTCAAGGTACGCGGGGCGCGTCTCGTGCGCCCGGGCACCCGGTGGTACGACACAAAGCGCTGCAATGGCGATCAGCCATAGCCGGTGCAACAGCGTCAACACCCGCTTGCCGCCATTCATCGGGCCGCGTTCATCGGCTTTTCAGCGTCGATGCCGCTCCGCTGAGCGGAGCGTCCTGGTCATCCGGCGGCGGCAGAACGACCTCGTAGCGCGCCCGCATCGCGGCAAATACCTTGCGCTTTGCCTCGGCACGTTGCGCGTTGAACCATTCGGCTTTCACCTCCGGCTCGATCTCGTCAAACAGCGGCACCCGCCCCGGGGTGATCGAATCGACGAACACCAGATGCCAGCCCAACCCCGATTCGACGGGCCCCAGCCAGCCCCCCGGCGCGAGCCCGGACAGCGACTGCGCGAATGCCGCTCCGAAGACACTGGCCACCTGCTCCGGCACGCGGTCAGCATAGTAATCCTGGAACATGAAACGATCGCCAATGCCGGCGACCACGGGTGAATCGGCGGGCTTGCCGACGAGCTTTCGCAGTGCCTCGACGGCAGCATCCCTGGCGCCGGGGCCGCGCTGGTCGGGTGAAAAGTAAACATGGCGGAACGACATGCGGCCCGGCAAGGCAAAGCGCGCACGGTTCTCTTCGAACCACGCCTTCAGTTCCTCGGCAGCCGGGTCGCGAATCGCGGACGTGTCCTCGGCCAGGAATTCCATCTTCTGCGCCAGGCGGCGCCGGACGATGGTGTCGTTCTGGTCGAGGCCGAGGGCGAGCGACTCGCGGTAAAGGATTTCGTCGCGAACCTTGTTTTCGATCAGGCTGTGCATCTCCTCCGGCGTCGGCGGGCGCTGCCAGCTCGCCGCCCACACCATGGCCATCTGGCGCAGATCGTCGCGCGTCAGGCGGATCTGATTGGCCTGGGATGAAACGGCCGGCGTCGGGTTGAGAGCGCCATAAACGGCGAACAGCGCACCACCGATGACCAGGAAATGCAGCAGCGGCTCACTCAGCCAGCGCCGCACGCGTGATGGTTGCGCTGCGCCGGGTGATGCAGGACTCATGCTCATTCCTTCAGGGGCTCGACCTCGTAATTCGCGTAACCGAACTCGTTGCTGCGCGCCGCCAGATACCTGTCACCGAGCTTGTAGACGGCGACGTCGAATTCGCTGCCGTTGAGGTCCGTGCGCAGACGCCCGTCGCGAATCTCGTAGTCAAGGTCGCCGCCGTGCATCATCTCGCCGGCCGCACGCAAATCCGTGGCCTTGCCGTCGATTGCCGTAATCAGGCGCCGGCCGGTGGTTCCGTGAAGAATCTCGAAGTGCTGCCCGGTGACCGTGTTGCGCACCTTGACCGTCTTGCCCACGAGCAAGTCCTTGAGCTGTTGATCGCTGAGCAGCGCTGCTCCCTGCCTGCCCAGATCGGCGATGGTCACGCCAGCTTTGACGGCCTTGCGCGCCTGCGCGCCGGGCGTGTACCAGATCGGCGAACTCCACGCACGCTCCTGGATAATCGCGGAGAATCCGCTGCCGCTCGGAGGAACCCTGCCCAGCTTCACGGCCTGCATGGTGCTCCAGCGTGGCGTCGGGATCTCCAGCGCGCGGACGTAATAGAAAGCGTCAAGTCCGGGGTCGAAGTCGGGGTCCGTCCACACCGTTTTCAACTCGACCGCGCCGATGCTGTTGCTGTAAGTGCCTTTGCCGATGTCAACCGTCGAGCCGATCGCCGGCACCTTGCCGGTCACCCGATCGGGCTTGCGCGCGCCCGCCCAGGCAACGTCGTAAACCTTCTCGAACGATTGGCCGCTAACGCTCCAGCCCTTGACGATCTGGAGACGGTCGAGATTGGCGCTGTCGGGGTCCTTCGTCGCCCAGACGACGAACGAAGGCGCCTTGCTTGCCGGTTTCGGCAGATCGGCTCCCATCGGAACGCCCGTGGCGTAGGCTGCCTTCACCCACTCCTTCTGCTTGAGCATTCCGGCATCCATCCCCCAGCCGCCGAAGAAACGCAGGGCAATGCGCACACCGCTGGTCGAGTACGTTTCCTTGCGCTTCATCGCGTCGAAGAGCGCGTCGCGCGTGTTCTCCTCGGCCCACACCGCGCTCAGCCCGGCAGGCGTGACCCAGAGGCTGTTCAGTCCCAGCACCGTGGCCCCGTCGATGCGCTTCTCGATCGTATCGTCAACGGTTCCGTGCACGCCGAAGAAGTTCTTCTGGCGGTAGGGCACGACGCTGACGTGCGAGTCGGAGCCGCCGACCACGCCGAATTTGTACGGATTGAAGCCGCGTGCCTGCTCCATCGTGATGCCGTCCTTGTAAGCCTGCCGCACGTAGCTCCCGTACTCGCTTGGCGGCGGGCCCTTCCTGCCGAGAAGATGCCAGACGAAGACCTCGTAGTTGGCGAACTCGTCATTCGGCGAAAGTCCCGGCGTCGTCTCCGACTGCCCCTTGACCTGTTTCATCTCGGTCAGCGGCTCGTTGCGCAGCCGCGCTTCCGCCCACGCGCGGTCGATCGGCCGGCCGGTGTGATCGACTTCGGTCGGGAACATCATCCCGTTACTGAGATTTGCGTTGTGCGAGATGGCCAGCAATTCGTTGCCGGCCGCGCGCTGCTTGTCCATCCAGCTCCAGAGGTCACGTGGATCGGGCGAGTCGAGGGGCGTAAACGGCACTTGCGGCACCTTCTTCGAATCGCGGAAGAAGATGTTGCGATGCAGGTTCTTGGAATCCGGGGTGGACGTCCACTCGTAGGCGGCGAAGGTCGTAAACTTGCCGGGCTTGTTGTACCTGTCGGCGATATCGACGATTCGCTTCCACACCGGCGCGACGACGGCAGGATCGCTGAATTCCTTGATTGGCAGTCCCTTGGCAATGGCCAGCGACAGCACCTTGAAGGCCAGCAGGCCGTCGGCCCTGACGCCTTCCTCATAGACCCGGGCCAGTAGCGGCGAACTCTTGCGCAGCGGCGATTCGGGATCCATGGCCTCCTGGACCATGCCCATGTACTCCGCATGCTCGGTGACCGCGCCCCAGTCGAGGGGCTTGGTGATCGTCACCTGGTAGCCCCCCGGGTGCAGGGTGGGCTTGCCCGTCGCGTACTGGTAGAACGACTCGGGCCCGGTCCGCGTGTCGCCAAATGCGTAGGCGTCGAACGACCAGCTGGTGTGCAAATGCGTTTCGCCGTAATAGACATTGCGTTCGGGGTTCTTCTGCTGCGCAAATGCTGCCGCCGACGTCAGGCTCAGAAGCCCGACGCCGAGCACGGCAACGGCGATGGTTCTCGGTCTGCTGCGCATGGGTGTTTTTCTCCTGACCAGAAAGCGCTTCGAATTCAAGTGGCGCGAGCGCATTGAAGCTTGTCGCGCGATGAGCGGCGTTGCGCGCCTTCGCGCACGCCGACTCCGCCGACGAGTGCCTAGAACTTCCAGCTGCCGTAGACGCTCATCACCAGCGTTCCGGTGTTGTCGTACGAGCCGATGAGGTTCCCGCGACCGCCAACGGCGACCGGCGCCGTCGTCTGCAGATCGGTCTTCAGCGTCCCGCCGTAGATGTATTCGGCTGCCAGGCCCCATACGGAGGTCTTGCTCAGCTGTTGCTGGCCACCGACGCCAAAACGCCAGGCGGTGTTCAGCGGCATCAGCGGCGAGACCGTCGAACCGTTCGGCTGGAAGCCCGAGTCGTAGGCGACTCCGAAATTGAGCAGCCACGGTTCGCTGAGCCGGTACTGCGCGCCCGTGGCGACGTGCCAGGTGTCCTTGAACGGGATGTCGGTCGTCAGGCTGACCGGATGCGATGTGTCTTCGATACCGATGTTGATCGCTCCGAACTTTGACCATTGCTGCCAGCCGACGCTGCCGAGCAGCGCCCATTGCGGGTCAAGCTGCGTGAACACGCTGGCCATCACCTGTTGCGGAACCTTGACGCCGACCTTGATCGTCGAGTTCAGCAGGCCGGCGGTGTTCAACGCCGTGGCGACAGTCGGCGAGAGGTTCGAGAAATGCGCCGGCCCCTTGAAGTCGAGATTGACCTGCGAGTTCCAGGTCAGTCCGACTCGGGTCCCCTCGTCGACCTCGTAGAGAAGGCCAAGATTGACCCCCCAGCCCCATGTCCTGTCGTCCAGCTTCAGCCTGCCGTCGCCGAAGATCGGCGCCACGTTGTTGATGGCCACCTGGTTGGTATACATCCCGTACATGGCGTTCAGGCCGGCGCCGAGCGAAAGCCTGTCGTTGACCTTGAAGGCGATGCTGGGGAGCAGGGAGACGCCAAGCATGGTCGTGCTCTGAACGTAGTAGCGGCCGGCCCAGTTGTTGTCGTACGTCAAGGGCGCACCAAAATTGCCGGCCAGCGCGAAGCCGAGCTTCAGGTCAGGCGACACGCTGTAGCTGAAGAAAGCACCGCCGCCGGGGAACCAGCCGCCCGATCCGACCGCATAACCGCCGTCGTCGTTGCCGAGCAGGGGCGACGTTCCCGAACCGATCGAGTATTTGGTGTTGGCCCAAAGCAACTGCCCCGAGGCCAGGGCCTGGGTGCCGTCCAGCCGTGTCATGCCGGCGGGATTGGTAAATACGGTCGAGGCGTCCTGGGCGCGAGCGCTGTAGCCAGCGGAGGCGAGACCGACGTCGGCGGTGCCGATTTCGTAGGCCAGCATGCCGCCGGCGAACACCTGACCGCTGGCCAGTGTGGCCGCAGCGAGTGCCACGAGTGACCAGCCGCGCGCAGATACCTCGAAGCGTCGAGCAGCCTGCGCAGATGTGCATCGATGTTGAACTAACATGGTGACCCCCCAGGGAAGTGACGGAGATTTCCTTGTGCGGCTCGCCCCAGGCTCGCCGCGTACGCAAGTGAAGAACAAAGAACAAGACTGGCCGGATCGACGTGCGTCGCGGCAACGTCTTCCACCCACCCCCTCGACCGGCCGCCGCGGCCAGGTCAGCAGCTTAGCACCTGACGCTCAACGGATGAATCGCGATGTTCGCATGGCTTGTCGACAATGGTCTGCACGACATCACCCGCTGATCAAGGCAGGGATCGTCGAGCAGAATTTCCTCGACGCCATACCCTGCGCCACCGAAGCACGCCTGTCAGACCGCCCCAACCTCCCGCAGCCGATCGATCGCCGCCCGATCCCAACCCAGTTCGCTCAGGATGGCTTCGGTGTGCTCCCCGAGCGCCGGCACGGCGTCCATGCGCGGCGTGAAGGCGTCGACCTGGCCGGGTGGCCGCAGGGCGGGAATCGGGCCGGACGGCGTATCGACCTCGGTCCACCGCCCGCGCGCCTTGAGCTGCGGATGCTCCCAGACCTCGTGCATGTCGTTCATGCGCGCGTTGGCGATCTGCGCCGCGTCGAGCCTGGCGATCAGTTGCTCGGAGCTGAGCTGCGCGAAGCGCTCTTCGATCAGCGTGCGCAGTTCGTCGCGCGCCTGCGTGCGCCGCGAGTTGGAAGAGAAGCGCGCATCGCTGGCCAGATCCGGGCGTTCGAGCACCTGCGCGCAGAAGACCTGCCACTCGCGCTCGTTCTGCAGGCCGAGCATCACCGTCTTGCCGTCGCCGGCGGTAAACGGGCCGTAGGGAAAGATCGTCGCGTGCGCGGCGCCGGCACGCGGCGGCGGCGTGGCGCCAGCGAAGGCGTAGTACAGCGGGTAGCTCATCCACTCGACCATGCTTTCGAGCATCGACACCTCGACATGGCAGCCACGCCCGCTCTTGCCGCGCTGCAGCAGCGCGGCGAGGATGTTGCTCTGCGCGTACATGCCGGCCGAGATGTCGGCGATCGAGCAGCCGGCCTTGGCCGGCGCGTCGGGCAGGCCGGTCACCGAGAGGAATCCCGACTCGCTCTGGATCAGCAGGTCGTAGGCCTTCTTGTCGCGATACGGCCCGTCGCTGCCGTAGCCCGAGATGTCGCAGACGATCAGCCGCGGGTGCTTCCCGCGCAGCGCCTCGTACGCCAGGCCCAGGCGCGCCGCAGCGCCGGGCGCCAGATTCTGGACCAGCACGTCGGCGTGTTCGAGCAGTCGCGCCAGGATGACCTGCGCCTCGGCGTGCTTGACGTCGAGCGTCAGGCTCTCCTTCGAGCGGTTGGTCCACACGAAGTGCGACGCCAGTCCGCGCACGCGCTCGTCGTAGGCGCGTGCAAAGTCGCCGGTAAGCGGGCGTTCGACCTTGATCACGCGCGCACCGAGGTCGGCCAGCTGGCGGGTGCAGAACGGTGCGGCGATGGCGTGTTCGAGGGTGACCACGGTAATGCCGTCGAGCGGGCGCATGGCAGGCTTTCTAGAAAGAGCGCGGCAGCCCGAGCAGGTGCTCGGCGACGTAGGAAAAGATCAGGTTGGTCGAGATCGGGGCGACCTGATAGAGGCGCGTCTCGCGGAACTTGCGCTCGACGTCGTACTCGCTGGCGAAGCCGAAGCCGCCGTGCGTCTGCAGGCAGACGTTGGCTGCTTCCCACGACGCCTTGGCCGCCAGGTACTTGGCCATGTTCGCCTCGGCGCCGCAGGGCAACTGCGCGTCGAACAGCGCGCAGGCCTTGAAGCGCATCAGGTTGGCCGCCTCGACCTCGATGAAGGCGTCGGCAATCGGAAACTGCACGCCCTGGTTCTGGCCGATCGGCCGGTCGAAGACGACGCGGTCCTTCGCGTAGCGGCTGGCGCGATCGACAAACCAGTAGCCGTCGCCGATGCACTCGGCGGCGATCAGCGCGCGCTCGGCGTTGAGGCCTTCGAGGATGTACTTGAAGCCCTTGCCCTCCTCGCCGATCAGGTTCTCTTCCGGAATCTCCAGATTGTCGAAGAAGAGTTCGTTGGTCTCGTGATTGACCATGTTGGCAATCGGCTGCACGCGGAGGCCCTTGCCTATCGCCTGCCGCAGATCGACGATGAAGATCGACATCCCTTCGGATTTCTTCTGCACCTCGGCGAGCGGCGTCGTGCGCGCGAGCAGGACCATCAGGTCCGAGTGCTGGACGCGCGAGATCCACACCTTCTGGCCGTTGACCACGTAGCGGCCGTCCTTCCTCACCGCGCTGGTCTTGATGCGCGTGGTGTCGGTGCCGGCGCCCGGCTCGGTGACCGCCATCGACTGGATGCGCAGCTTGCCGGCGGCGATGTCGGGCAGGTACTTCGCCTTCTGTGCCGGGCTGCCGCTGCGCAGCAGCGTTCCCATGTTGTACATCTGGCCATGCACGGCGGCAGCGTTGCCACCGCTGCGATTGATTTCCTCCATGATCACGCTCGCCGCGGTCAGCCCCAGCCCCGATCCGCCGTACTCCTCGGGAATCATCGCCGCCAGCCAGCCGGCGCCGATCAGCGCAGCGACGAAAGCCTCGGGATAGCCGCGCTGCTCGTCGATCTTGCGGAAATAGGCGTCCGGGAATTGCCGGCACAGGTCGCGCACGGCGTCGCGGATGTCCTGGTGTTCGTCGCGGGTGTCGGGCATGGCGACCTCGTGGTTGCTTGGGCTAATGGCCGCCTGCAAGCGGCGGCCAGATTGTGCTTCAGACGCTGCCGCGGGGCAAGGCCGCCACCAGGCGACCACCAGGCAGCGCGCGCGAAAGCCCTGGGCCACCTGCGGCCCGCCCTCCCCCGACCCCTCTCTTCACGCGGCCAGTTTCGTTTGCCGGAAGCGCATCAGCCAGCCGATTGCCGGCAGCTTGGCACAGAGCTGCCCGGATTCCGACCGATGGCCGACCTGCGCTGGCGTGCGGGCCAGCCGCCAACGAAAAACCCCGCCGAGGCGGGGTCTTGCGGGGGATTGGCTGACCAGCGCTAGCCTTGCTTGCGCTTGCCCGCGGCGATGACGCCCAGCAGGCCGAGGCCGAGAAGGGCCAGCGATCCGGGCTCGGGTACGCCGTTGGGAGGGAAAACCTCTGCGGCCGTGCCCTGTACGCCCACGGTAAAACCGTTCCAGTACTCGTCCGAACTGCTTCTCCAGCTTACCGTGTCGAATGCGCCAAGGAAGCGCAGTGTGCCGTGCGGCTCACTTCCCCCGACGTTGTTGCTGTTGAGCTGGTACTCGAAGTTTCCCCCGCCGAGGTCGACGACGACCTTGCTGGCACCACCGCAACCCCAGTAGCCGCAGGCGTTGCCACCAACGCCGCCAAGACTGAGAAGCTCGAAATCCTGGTCGAAGGCATAACCATTGCCATTCAGGCTGACGAAAGCGAAAACCGGGTTGGCGACGGTCTGCGAGAAGCTCAGGGTCTGCGTGCCTGCCCGACTCAACGCGATGAGGTCGGAACCGGTCGGACGATTATCGACCGCTGTGCTGGTGTACGGCGAGGGGCCTGCTCCGTTGAATTGGTTGATCCAATAATCGCCACCCCCTCCCGTCTCATAGAACCCGATTCCTTGCGGATTGGTATAGGTCACCCCAATCGTTGCCGTGCCGGTGGTGATCGTCCCGGTACCCTGGAATCCCGACGTCACGGGGTTGGAGCCGATCCAGTCGGTCCAGTAGATCTGAGCGGCGCTGGCGCCGGCGCTGGCCAGGCCGAGCGTGATGGCCGCGGCCGCCACGACGGCTTTATTGATTCGCTTACCCTTCATTTCACCCTCCATATACAGATTGTCCATTGTGTCGCAAAAGCGCGGCCATCCCGAAACTGCACTCACTCCAAGCACAAAACGTGCCTAACAATCTTATTCCTTTTTAAACATTGCCTTGACGGAAGATAGTCGATCCAAAAAGCCCGCTACTGTAAAAAGCTCCGACACTTCGCAATGTCTGCCGATCTCGTCAAGGGGGGTGGGGGGGGGAATCGACGAACCAGCAAGCGTCGCCGAAGCACTCGGCGACGATCCGCAAGCGAATGCCCTGGGCTCCTGCGGCCCGCCCCCCCCCCGCTCCACCCCCTCAGGCGGCCAGTTTCCTTTGCAGGAAGCGCATCAGCCAGCCGATTGCCGGCAGCTTCGCGTAGAGCTCCTCGGCGGCGTCCCAGTAATCGCGATGCCAGACGACCTTGCCTTCGCCGTCAAACCTGAGGTGCGAGGCGCCATGGATCACCTGTGCCTGGCCCCGCGCTGGCATGCCGTTCAGCCGGAAGTGCATTTCCCAGACCAGCATCGCGCCGTTGTCGGCGACCACCCGCTCGCGCACGACGAAGCGCACTTCGCCGACCTGCCGGAACAGGTGCGCGAAGATGCGCTGGATCGCCGCCACGCCACGCACCTCGTTGAACGGATCCTTGAAGGCCGCGTCTTCGGCGTAGAACTCCGGAAAGCGTGCAACGCTCTCGGCACTCAGGCCTTCGTAGAACGCGCTCAGCGCGTCGACGGCCTCCGTAGGGCTCATGCTCGCCTCGTCATCGGTCAACGAAACGGCGGAGGAGCGGGAAATAGATCCGGTACGGCAGGTGGGCGAGCAACTTGACCACGCGCGTGAAGCGTTTCGGAAAGTGGATTTCGAACGCGCTGCCGGCGAAACCGTCGATCGTCTCCTGCGCTGCCTGCTCGGGGGTCAACAGCGCCGGCATCGCGAAATCGTTCTTCGCGGTGAGCGGGGTGGCGACGAAGCCCGGGTTGACCACCCGTACGCCGATCCCTTTCGCTTGCAGATCGAGGTAGAGCGCTTCGGCGAAATTGATCAGCGCCGCCTTGGTCGGGCCGTAGATCAGGGACTTCGGCAGTCCTCGATAACCGGCGACGCTGGCGACGAAGCCGATCTGGCCACCCCCCTGGCGCAGCAGTTGCGGCACCACGCAGGCAGCGAACGATACCGCCCCGGCGAAGTTGATGTCGATCATCTGCCGCGCCCGTTCCACATCGAGGTCCCAGGCGCGCATCGGCAGGTAATCGCCGGCGACGTAGAGCGCCACGTCGACGCCTCCCCACGCCAGCAGCAGCTTCTCCCAGGCGGCCTGCAGGCTGGCGTGGTCGGCGGCGTCGCAGGGCAGGACCAGCGCCCGCTCGCCATCGCCAGCCACTTCGGCGAGGCGGGCCGCATTGCGTGCCGAGAAGGCGACGCGGGCGCCACGCGCCAGCAACAGCCTGCCGAGCGCCGCGCCGATGCCGCTCGAGGCGCCGAGCAGCCAGACGCGCTTGCCGGACCAGTCTTCGATGGGTGGATTCATCGCTTCACCGCTTGCTGAAACCGAGCGTCACTTCGCCGAGCCGGAAGCCGAACTTGCGCATTTCTGAACGGTTGAGCATCACCTTGTCGTCGATCAGGAACATCCAGTCGTCGAAGTCCACGTTCCACACCCGGCCGTCGACCGGCAGCGCCAGCACGTAACGCCAGCGCAGCGCGTTGCCCGCGGCTTCGCCCTGCGCCTCGCCGACGACGTCGTCCGCGCGGCCAACGTAGTGCGACGCGTCGACCCGGGTGATGGTCCACACGCGACGGGAGGTCGTGCCGTCGGGCCAGGAGAAGTGCTCATCGAGGGTACCGACGTCGACGCCGTCACGTTTTTCCCAACTGGCGTCGATGAGCACATGAAAACGCTTGATCACAGCGCCCGAACGATCCTGGAACATTCCCCAGCCGTCGATCGTTCCGTTGAAGTACCGGGCCAGATCGAGCACCGGCTGTTCGCCCCGGTAGCGCTCGACGGGAACGCCGGAGCAGCCGCCAAGACCAAGAACGCCGCAGGCAAGACACGCCAGCCACAGGGTTTTCATCAGCAGACCTCCAAAGTGTTTCGCCAGCGCCACGCCAGCAGTGCTGCGACCGTCTTGAAGAGCAAGGGAAGCAGGCAATAGACGGCGGCGAGACCGGTCGCCGTCGCGGCGACTCCCGGCCGGTAGCCGACCGACTCGAGCAGCGGCAAGGCCAGGCCGGCGGCGAGCGCCAGGTTGAGCTTGGCGACCAGATTCCACCAGCCGAAGTAGGCGCCGGCCTGCGCTGGCCTGGCGTCGGTGACCGCAACGACCTCCCCACCTCCCGCCCTGTCTTTCGCATCGCCAGCCCGCGCACGGTACTCCGCGATGTCGGCGAGCAAGGCAGCCGGCAGGGTCAGGTCGGCGCCAAGCGCCGCACCCGAAAGCAGGCAGACGACGGCGAAAGGCCCGACGTCACCAACGCCCAGACCCCAGGCCCAGGCGAAGGAGCCAATCGCCACCAGCATCGACGCGATCCAGCTGCGCACGCGGCCGTAGCGCCGGGCGAGCGTCACCCACAGGGGCAGGAACGCGACTCCGCTGACGAAGTACAGGGCCAGGAAAGCGCCACTCCAGGCTTCCGCCTGCAGCACATCGGCGACATAGAACAGGACCAGGGTCGCCGGCAAGGCGGCAGCGATGCCGTTGACCACGAATACCGCCAGCAGGCGGCGAAAGCGCTGCTCTGCCAGGACGCCGCGCAGGTCGCCGAGCAGACTGCCGCTGGCCGGCGTTCGGGCCAGCGCCTGCGGTGAACCCGACAACGTCCACACCGCCAGCACCAGGAGCAGCAGCGGGAAAATCTGCGCCAGGCCGGACAGGCCCTGCGCCAGGTCATTGGAGAGAAGACCGGGGAGTGCAGCGGCGAGGACGACGCCGAGCAGGCCGAAACCTTCACGACTGGCGGTCAGTCGCGTGCGCTCGCCGGCGTCGCGGCCGAGTTCCGCTCCCCACGCCTGATAGGCGACGCTGGCCAGCGAAAACCCGAAATAGGTGACCAGCATCGAGCCGAACAGCCACAGTGGAGCGGCGCTGGCGGGCGGGTGGAGCAAGGCCAGCATACCCAGTGCGAGACACGGCAGGGCGAGCAGGATCAGCCGCTGACGATTGGCCGTCCGGTCGCTCCAGCCGCCGAGCAGCGGATCGATGACCGCATCGACCAGCCGCGCCGCCAGCAGCAGCCCGCCGAGCAGGCCCAGACTCATGCCGGCGGCGTCGGCGTAGAGGCGGGGCACATGCACATAGACCGGCAGTGCAGCCATCGCCAGGGGCAGACCCAGCGCGCCGTAGGCGAGGAGCTGCCGGCGCGGCAAGGACAGCGCTTGCGCTGCGTTCATGCCCAGGCTCACAGTGCGGGACGCTCGAGGAGCGCAGCGCGCAACCCCGGCTGGCTGCTGCGCGGGTCGAGCCAGATGGCGAAGAACAGGCGCGCGAAATCGGCGTCGGCTATTTCGCCGTTCGGGCGACCACGGTGAAAGAAAGACGCTCCCCGCCCGGGGTAATGAACGCCGACGATGCTCTCGCCGTCCTTGACGTCGGGAAAGACGCGCCGCAAGTCGCCCTCCCAGCGCTGCAACTGCGTGTCGCTGGCGCCAAGCCGACGCATCTCGTCGAGGCTGGCCTGCACCAGGCGGTCACGCGCGATGTCGCGTCGGTAGTCGAGCTGCAGGGCCGTCGGCACGTTCGCCGGAAGATCGACGCCCGGCCGTGCCGCCGCGACCCACAGGGTGGCACGGTAGAGGGTGAAGCCGAACCAGCTCATCTCGCCGCTGCCCCAGCGCGTCCACTCGGCCCCGCTCTGGCGCAGGACGTCGGGAACGGCGTGGGCGAAAGCGCTGGCGGCGAAGAGAACGGCTGCCATCAGCAGTCGCTTCATCGCGCGTGTGCCAGCTCGAACTGCATGACGTCGGTCGCGCCGCTGTTGAAACCGGCCTGGCAGTAGGCCAGATAAAAACGCCACAGGCGGCGGAAGCGTTCGTCGAAACCCTGCGCCTCGATCGCCGGCCAGTTCTGCTCGAAGTTCGCCGACCATTCGGCGAGCGTGCGCGAATAATCGCGCCCGAAAGCGAAAGCGTCGGCAACTGCCAGGCCGGCACGCGCTGCCCGCTGGCCGAACACCGAAGGGCTGGGGAGCATGCCGCCGGGAAACACGTGCTGCTGAATGAAATCGGTGCCGCGACGATAACGCGCGAACAACTCGTCGGCGATGGTGATGCTCTGCACCACCGCCCGCCCGCCCGGCGCCAGCAGCTGCTGCAGGGCCTTGAAGTAGGTCGGCCACCAGCGTTCGCCGACCGCTTCGAACATCTCGATCGAGACGATATGGTCGAACGGCCGGTCGCACTGCCCGCCAAGCAGATCGCGATAGTCGCGCAACTCGATCTGCACCTGCTGCCCGACGCCGGCGAGCAGCATCCGCCGGCGAGCGAACTCGCACTGGGCCGGCGACAGCGTCAGTCCGACGACCTGCAGACCCGCCTCGCGTGCCGCGGTTTCTGCGAAAGCGCCCCAGCCACAACCGATCTCCAGCACCCGCTGCCCGGGGCGGGCGTCGAGCCGATGCAGGATTCGCCGGTACTTGGCGCGCTGCGCAGCGGCCATCGACCGCGGTGCGTCGGTCGAGTAGAGCGCGCTCGAGTAGCTCATCGTCGGGTCCAGCCACTGGCCATAGAAATCATTGCCCAGGTCGTAGTGCGCCATGATGTTGCGGCGCGCGCCGCTGCGCGTGTTGGCGTTCAGCAGGTGGCGCAGGCGAGCGCTGAGCAAGCCCCACCAATGGCCATAGACGGCGCGCGAAAGCGCCTGGCGATTTTCCGCCAGCAGGGTCAGCAGCGCGGTGAGATCGGGGCTTTGCCAGTCACCGTCGATCCACGCCTCGGCGAAGCCGACGTCGCCGCGTTCGAGCACCTGGTCGAAGACCGACCACTCGGCGACCTCGAGAACGGCGGCGCGCTGGCCGGCGGCGGCCTGACCAAAACACGGACTGCTGCCGTCGGGCAGGCGAACTTCCAGGCGCCCGTGCTCTATCCCTTCGAGCAGGGCCAGCACAGCCCTGGCGCTGCGCGGCAGTGTCTTGCGGCCAGACGCCGCGGGGAGGCTGAGGGTATTTTCCATCGTGTTCATCGGCTGGTCTCCTCGAGTGGAGGTTCGGGTTTGCTGAAAAAGGGAACGCGCTTGACCCACAGCTTCAGCGCCTGCCAGTGAATGCGCAGTACGACGGCAAGGGTCATCAGCGGAAAGCGGACAAAGGCTTTCAGCAGCGGGCCGCTGGCCAGTGCTTCGGCCTGGCCGGAAATCGACGTGTGCAGCAGATCACCGGCTGCGTCACCATGATCGATGCGCGCCAGGCGCCATGCCGGGCGACCGTCTCGCCCGCCGCGCCAGTGAAAGCGGAAGCGGTAGTAGCCGGCAACGTCCATGAATGGCGAGACGTGGAACACCTTGCGCCGCTCTAGCGTCTCGCCGTCGCGGATCGGTCGACCGTCGGCGTGCGCGAGCAGGTAGTTGTGGCGCTCACCGAAGGTGTTATTGACTTCGGCAAGCACGGCCAGCAGATCGCCGGCACGGTCGTGACAGAACCACAGGCTGATCGGATTGAAGACGAAACCGAGGACACGCGGAAAACACTGCAGCCAGACCTCGCCGTCGGCCCTGATTCCTTCGCGCTGCAGCAGCTGGCGCACCCAGGGCAGCGGATGCGAGCCGTCGCGTGCACCGTGGTCGGCAAAATGGAAGCTGAAGAGGTTCCAGCGATTGACCGCGAACAGGGCGCTCGCCGATTGCTCGATGCGCGACAGCGGCAGCAGGCAGAAATAGACCGGATAGACGAAGCGGTTGGCCGCCGGCCGTACCCGGCGGTGCATCACCTGCCCGACGAAGAGGCGCGCCGGTGCCGCGTTCATGCCGCCAGTTCCTCGATCCGCGCGGCCGCCGGGCGACCCCGGAGAGCCGCGTCGACACCCTGCCACGGCGCGTGGCAGCCGAGGGCGTTGGCCACCTGCAACGCCGACTTGAGGCCGTCCTCGTGGAAGCCGTAGCCGTTCCAGGCGCCGCAGAACCACACCCCGTGCGCACCGGAAACCGCCGGCAACTCGCGCTGCGCGGCGATCGCCGCGCGGTCGAAAATCGGATGCTCGTAGTCGAACTCGGCGATCACGCGCTCGCGCGCCGGCTGCCGCTGCGGGTTCAGCGTCACCACGACTGGCGTGGCGAAGGGCAGCGGCTGCAGGCGATTGATCAGGTAGGAAACGCTGACCGGGTGCCGGTCGAGTTCCTGCCCGCCCGCGAGATAGTTCCACGCCGACCAGAGGGCCGGCGAGCGCGGCAGGAGCGCGGCGTCGCTGTGCAGCACGGCGCGATTCGGCGCATAGCGAATGGCGCCCAGCAAGCGGCGCTCGGCCAGCGTCGCCGCCTTGCCCAGAACGGCCAGCGCCTGATCGCTATGGCAGGCGAGAACCACCTGATCGTAGCGCTCGACAGCCGCGTCGGTGCGCACGATCAGACCCTGCGCAGGGCGACCCAGGGTTCGCTCGATGGCGCGCACCGGCGTTGCCAGGCGAACATCGTCGAGACACGCGGCAAGCTTGTTCACGTATTGCCGCCCGCCGCCACGCACCGTTCGCCACAACGGCCGGTCGAAGACCTGCAGCAGACCGTGGTTGCGGCAGAAGCGCACGAAGCTGGCGAGCGGATAATCGAGCATCTGCCCGGCCGGGCACGACCAGATCGCGGCGGCCATGGGCAGCAGGTACCACTCGGCGAAGGGACGCGAGTAGCCTCCTGCGGCGAGGAAGTCGCGCAGGCTCAGGCTGTCTTCGCCGTGCCTGTCGAGCCAGGCGACGCTCTCGCGGTTGAAGCGCACGATGTCGGAGAGCATTCGCCAGAAGTCGGGCCGCAGCAGATTCCGCTTCTGCCCGAAAACCGTCGCCAGGCTGCTTCCCGCCCACTCCAGACGGGGCTCGTCGAGGCTGACCGCAAACGACATTTCGCTTTCGACGCTGGCCACACCGAGATGGGCGAACATCGCGGTCAGGTTCGGATAGGTGCGCGTGTTGTAGACCAGGAAACCGGTATCGACCGGATGGCACACACCGTCCAGCGTCACATCGACGGTGTTGGTGTGCCCGCCGAGCGCGTCGCCCGCCTCGTAGAGCGTCACCTGATGCTTCTGCGCCAGAAGCCAGGCACTGGCCAGGCCCGAAATCCCCGAACCGACGACCGCGATACGCTGTGCACTACGCATATGATCTCCTTGCCGGTCAGGCGTGTTGAGGATTTTCGCCACAGATCTCGGCATAGGCCGAGTGGTTGTGGATCGATTCGAAGTTCTCCGACTTCACCGTCCATTGCGCGATCCGTGGCTCTTTCATCAGACGCAGCGCGATGTCGCGGACCAGGTCCTCGACGAACTTCGGATTGTCGTAGGCGCGCTCGGTCACCCATTTCTCGTCCGCTCGCTTGAGCAGTCCGAACACTTCGCACGAGGCTTCCTCCTCGGCCAGCCGCACCAGTTCCTCGGGCGACATGCCCGAACGCAGGCGAGCGCTGATCGTGATGTGCGAGCGCTGGTTGTGCGCGCCGTAGGCACTGATCTCCCGGGAACACGGGCAGAGGCTGGTCACCGGCGCAACGATCGCCAGGGTCAGCTCGCTGCGCTGCCCTGCGCGTTTCTCGGCGATCATGCGCACGTCGTAGTCGAGCAGGCTCTTGGCGGCCGACACCGGCGCCGCCTTGCTGATGAAGTAGGGGAAGGCCAGTTCGATCTCGCCGCTCTGCGCATCCAGGCGGAGGAGCATTTCGTCGAGCATGCGCAGCAGGCGGTTCACGTTCAGCGGCGCGCGCTTCTCCTCGAGCAGCTCGACGAAGCGCGACATGTGCGTTCCCTTGACCTCGGGCGGCAGACCGACCGACATCGACAGCCGGGCGACGGTGTTCTGCACCCTGCCGGCCGCGTCGAGCAGCGCCAGCGGGTAACGCAGGCCCCTGACGCCGACCTTGTGAATCGCCAGTTGCCGCTGATCGGCACTGGCCTGGATGTCGGGGAGAAAGAAGTATTCAGGTGCGTTCATGGCGTACTCTCCAGTGGCGAAAAAGCGAGTGCTCGATGGTCGCCGGCCGCAAGACCGCGCATCGAAGCGATGAGCCTTCGTGTCCAGGACATGTAAACCAGGGCCCGGTATGGTCAGCAATCGCTCCCGGGCGCTGGCTTGTTCCCGTCGGGAGCAGCCCAGCAGCGGATCTCAGTCGCTCAGCGACGGCGTGCGCCGAATTTTCCGGTCGCGGTCGGCGCTTAAACGGACACCGCGAGAAGACTTTTTGTCCAGGACATAAATACATGTCTTGCACTATATTGGCGCATCGTCGCCGTGTCAAGGCCTTTTCGTCATTTTGTCCAGGACATACAGCGAACCGCCTCAGGAATGATGGTTCGCGAACCGACCTTGGCGCAGACCAGCCGAAGGTCCCCGACCAGGCTCGACCGGTCATGGACTTTGCCTGCGCCTTTACCACTCCGGGAACAGCAGAAGCCTCAGCACTGCGAACCGGAAAAATGTCCTGGACAATTTCAGACATCTAGGCTAACTTGCACGGCAGGCGGTTACGCCATGAGCGCCCTTCCTGCAACCACTTCCCGGCACGATATGAACAAGCTTCCAGTCATGAACATCGGCGCTGTCGAGCGCGACACCGGTCTCGGCAAGGACACCCTGCGCGTCTGGGAGCGCCGCTATGGCTTCCCGCAGCCGACGCGCGACGAGCACGGCGAACGCGCCTATCCTGCCGAGCAGGTCGATCGGCTACGCGTGATGAAGCGCCTGATCGACCAGGGCCTGCGCCCCGGTCGCCTGTGCGCCGCCAGCGAGGAAGAGTTTGCCGAGCTGAGCAAGGCCTGCGCAGCGCCGCCGCGCGACGACTCCGGGCAGCACGCAGCGGTGATCGGCCAGACGCTCGCCCTGGTCAAGGCGAACGACGTTGCGGCGCTCCGCCAGCTGCTCAACCAGGCGATGATGCGGCTCGGCCTGCAGCGTTTCGTCATCGACGTCGTCGCGCCGCTCAATGACGCCGTCGGCGAAGCCTGGATGAGCGGCGAGTTCGAGGTTTTCGAGGAGCACCTGTACAGCGAGCAGATCAGGTCGCTGTTGCGGCAGGCGATCGGCAACCTGCCGGCCGCTGGCGGCGCGCCGCGCATCCTGCTGACGACGCCGCCCGACGAACAACACGTGCTCGGCCTGCTGATGGTCGAAGCGCTGCTCGCACTCGAGGGCGCGACCTGCATTTCGCTGGGCACGCAAACGCCACTGGTCGACATCGAAATGGCCGCCCGCGCCCACCGGGCCGACATCGTCGCCATCTCGATTTCCGCTGCTTTCCCGGGACGACAGGTCGGGGCGCTGGTCGGCCAGTTGCGCCAGATGCTGCCCGCGGCAATCGACCTGTGGGTTGGCGGCACGGGTGCTCAACGCGCGACGCCGGAGACCGGCATCGTGCTGCTGCCGACCCTGCAGGCCGTGCTCGACGCACTCGATGGGTGGCGAAACGAGCCCGCTGGTATGCGCCATTCGTGACGGGATTTTCGGCCACCATCCCCCTCCTCCCCAATCACCCACCGTCATTGCGAGGAGGCGCAGCCGACGCGGCAATCCAGTGCCATCCTCTCACTGCCTTTTCAGCGCATCGACCCGGAGAACAGCCAAACCTCTGGATTGCCACGTCGGCTGCCGCCTCCTCGCAATGACGAGCGGGCTGCCGTGACGCCGGACTTTCGGCCACCACGACGACCCCGCGACGCTGTCATGCCTGCCGAAAGCCTGGTCAAGACGGCAGCTCGACACTGACGGGAGGCAGAGGCGCCGCGACGCCATCCTCCATGTCATAATCCCGGCCCATGACCGAACCCAGCCCGAGCGCCGATCCCGAGACGGCGCAAGCCGCCGCCTTCATCGCCCGCTGGCGAACGGCCGACGGTTCCGAGCTGGCCAACTACCAGCTCTTCGTCACCGACCTCTGCCGGCTGCTCGACGTCCCCTCCCCCGACCCGGCGCGCGACGATACCCGCGACAACGCCTACGTCTTCGAGCGCCGGGTCAGTTTTCGCCACGGTGACGGCAGTTCGTCGAACGGACGCATCGACTGCTACAAGCGCGGCCATTTCGTTCTCGAAGCCAAGAAGATCCGCCTCGACGTCGCCAGCAAGGGTTTCGACGACGCCCTGCAGCGGGCGCGCGGCCAGGCCGAAGGCTACGCCCGCGCGCTGCCTGCCGACGAGGGCCGGCCGCCGTTCCTGATCGTCGTCGATGTCGGCCAGGTCATCGAGCTGTACGCCGACTTCACGCGCTCCGGCGCCACCTATACCCCCTTCCCCGACCCGCGTTCGCACCGCATCCGGCTCGCCGACCTCGCCGAACGCGGCCTCCGCGAGCGCCTGCGGATGCTGTGGCGCGACCCGCTGGCGCTCGACCCGACGCGTGCCTCGGCGCGGGTCACGCGCGAGATCGCCGGCCATCTGGCGCGCATCGCCCGGACGCTCGAAGGCGCCGGCCATCACCCCGAACTCGTCGCCGGTTTCCTCACCCGCTGCCTGTTCTCGATGTTCGCCGAAGACGTCGGCCTGCTGCCCCGGGAGAACGGCGAGGGTGCGTTCACCACCTTGCTCGAAACGCTGCAGAACAGTCCGCAGCAATTCGTCCCGCTGCTCGCCGCGCTGTGGCGCGAGATGGACAGCGGCGGCTTCTCGGTCGTCCTGCGCGCGACGCTGCCGCGCTTCAACGGCAAGCTCTTCAAGCAGCCGGAAGTGATCGCCCTGGACCGCGAGCAGATCGGCCTGCTGCTGCAGGCCGCGCACGCCGACTGGACGCAGGTCGAACCGGCGATCTTCGGCACCCTGCTCGAACGCGCGCTGTCGCCCGGCGAGCGACACGCGCTCGGCGCCCACTACACGCCGCGCGCCTACGTCGAACGTCTCGTCCTGCCGACCGTCGTCGAGCCGCTGCGGAGCGAATGGCGCAACGTCCAGGCGGCGGCGCTGCTCCTCGCCAACGAAGGCAAGCTCGACGCCGCGCGCGCCGAGGTCGACGCCTTCCACCACCGCCTGTGCCAGATTCGCGTCCTCGACCCGGCCTGCGGCTCGGCGAATTTCCTCTACGTCACGCTCGAACACATGAAGCGCCTCGAAGGCGAGGTGCTCGACCAGCTGCACGCCTTCGGGCGCGGCCAGCAACGCCTCGAAGCCGAAGGTCTGACCGTCGACCCGCACCAGTTCCTCGGCCTCGAACTCAACCCGCGCGCCGCCGCCATCGCCGAACTGGTGCTCTGGATCGGCTACCTGCAATGGCACTTCCGCACCAGCGGCAGCGGCCTGCCGCCGCAGCCGATCCTCAAGGACTTCCGCAACATCGAGTGCCGCGACGCCGTGCTCGCCTGCGACGGGGTCGAAACGGTGCTCGACGAGCGCGGCGTTCCGGTCAGCCGCTGGGACGGCGTGACGACCAAGGCGCACCCGGTGACCGGCGAGCAGGTTCCCGACGAAAACGCCCGCACGCCGCTGCAGCGCTACGTCAATCCGCGCAAGGCGAACTGGCCGCAGGCCGATTACATCGTCGGCAACCCGCCGTTCATCGGTAACAAGCGGATGCGCGATGCGCTCGGTGATGGTTACGTCGAGGCGCTACGCAAGACCTGGAACGAGGTTCCAGAATCGGCCGACCTGGTCATGTTCTGGTGGCACCACGCCGCGCAACTGGTCGCCCAGGGCAAGGTACAGCGTTTCGGGCTGATCACCACCAACAGCCTGACGCAAGCCTTCAATCGCCGCGTCGTACAAGCCGCGCTTACAAACGGCATGGCGCTTGTTTTCGCGGTGCCCGACCACCCGTGGATCGATAGCGCCGACGGTGCCGCCGTACGCATCGCGATGACCGTCGGAACGCAGGGCAGCAGCGAAGGCCGACTGCTCAGCGTGACCGCCGAGTGCGAAGGCAAGGGCGACGGGCTGGAGGTGAGACTGCACGAGCAGTCTGGCCTGCTACATGCCGACTTGCGTGTCGGCGCAAACGTGGCATCGGCAAAACCGTTATTGGCAAACAGTCGCATCTCTACCAACGGATTCATGCTTGCCAGCTCGGGGTTCATCGTTGCAACCCAAGACGCTTCACGCCTTGACGCCGACGCTCCGACCAAGCCCTACCGGAATGGCCGCGACCTGACCGACCGACCACGCGACGTGCTGCTGATCGACTTTTTCGGTCACGATGCCGACCAAGTGCGTCACCGCTGGCCAGCCAGCTATCAATGGGTGCTTGAGCATGTGAAACCGGAGCGCGACCACAATAACCGCCCGCGCCTTCGCGAACACTGGTGGTTGTTCGGCGAGGTGCGTAAGACACTGCGCGCTGCGATGGTTGGCTTGCCGCGCTACATCGCCACGGTGGAAACCACCAAGCATCGCGTCTTTCAGTTCCTCGAAGCCGACATTGCACCAGATCACATGCTTATAGGCATCGCGCTCGCCGATAGCTATTTTCTCGGTGTGCTATCGAGCCGCGTGCATGTCGTCTGGGCACTTGCTGCAGGCGGAACTTTGGAAGACCGCCCACGCTACAACAAATCCCGTTGCTTCGAACCCTTCCCCTTCCCCGCCGCCAACCCCGACCAAGCCGCCCGCATCCGCGACCTCGCCGAGCAACTCGACGCCCACCGCAAGCGCCAGCAAGCGGCGCACGCGACGCTGACGCTGACCGGAATGTACAACGTGCTCGAAAAACTCCGCCGCGGCGACGTCCTCACTGCCAAGGAAAAAGCCATCCACGAGCAGGGGCTGGTCAGCGTGCTGAAGACGCTGCACGACGAACTCGACGCCGCCGTTCTCGACGCCTACGGCTGGAGCGACCTCCGCGCGGCGCTCGCCGACCCGGCGCAGAAAGACGCCGCCAGCGAGACGCTGCTCGTGCGCCTGGTAGCGCTGAACGCCGAACGCGTGGCGGAGGAAGCGCGCGGCGAGGTGCGCTGGCTGCGGCCGGAATACCAGCACCCGCAGGCAGTGGCCAGCCAGTCGTCGCTGGCCATCGACGATGCGACAGGAAAACAGGCGGCGGTCGCCACGGCCGTTCCGGCCGGCGTCACCGCACGCCAGCCCTGGCCCGCCGCGCTGCCCGAGCAGGTCGCCGCCGTCGCCGCCGTACTGGCGGGCGCGCCGACACCGCTTTCGGAAGCCGAACTGGCGGCGCGCTTCACCGGCAAGGGGGCGTGGAAAAAACGCCTGGCGCAGATCGTCGACACCCTCGAAGCGCTCGGCCGCGTGCGCCGTCAGGGCGCGCTACTGAGCAGCGCCGGCTAGGCGCACCCGCCGTACGGCATTCGTGACGGGATTTCCGGCCACCATCCGCCCCCCACCCCCCACCCCCCAGCCGTCATTGCGAGGAGGCGGCAGCCGACGCGGCAATCCAGAGGATTGGCTTTTCGCGTGATCAATAGGTCAATGCGGCGGGAACGAGAGAGAGGATGGAACTGGATTGCCGCGTCGGCTGCGCCTCCTCGCAATGACGGGGGTGGGGGGGTGGGGGGGTGGGGCGGCGGGTGTAGTGCTGCATTCCTGACGAGACTTTCGCCAACTCCGAAAGCCGCGCAAAAGATGACGGGCCGGCGGGAAGTCTCGAATTTCAACCGGCGTGCAGCACTACACCACGAGCAGGGGTTACTTGCCGGCGGCGCCTGCAGACGCCGGGGCTGGCGCTGCCGCCGGGGTGGCTGCCGGCGCTGCGGCCGGCGCTGACGCTTCGACAATCGCGATCTTGGCCTTGGCCTTGAGATCGTCGAGCAGTTTCGTCAGTTGTTGCTGCTGCAGGTGTTGCGCCAGATCGGCTTTGACCTGGTCAAAGGGAGGTGCTTGTACCGGCCGGGTGTCTTCCAGCAGGATGACGTGATAGCCAAACTGGGTGTGCACCGGCTCCTGCGTGAAGCTGCCCTTTTCCAGCTTGCTGGCGGCGCTGCCGAACTCCGGCACCATCGAGCCCGTGTCAAACCAGCCCAGTTCGCCGCCATTGGCCTTGGAGCCGGGATCCTTGCTTTTTTCCCGGGCCAGCTTTTCGAACGCCGCCGGATCTTTCTTCAGCCTGGCGATGATGTCCCTGGCTTCGGCCTCGGTCTCGACCAGGATATGGCGCGCCTTGTACTCGCTGCCGGCGGCCATTTCCTTCATGCGCTCGTATTCGGCTTTCAGCATTTCTTCGCTGACCGGATGGGTCTTGATGAAGTCCTGGACATAGGCGTTGGCCAGGATCGACTGCCTGAGCATATCGAATTGCTCGCTGATCTCGGGCATCTTGTCCAGCCCCTTCTTCACCGCCTCCTCGGCGATCAGCATTTGCGCGGTCAGATGCTCGATGATCCCCCGGCGCATTTCGGGAGTGTCCGGTTGGCCGGTGCTGGCGCCCTGCTTGACGATCATGTCGACACGCGCCTTGGTGATGGCGGTGCCGTTCACGGTCGCCACGGCGTCTTCCTGCACCACCGGCGCGGCGGCTTCCTTCACTGCCGGTGCAGCGGCTTTTTGCTCGGAGTTGCAGGCGCCGAGGGCGAGCAGCGAAGCGGCGCTGGCGAGCAGGACGCGGGACTTGATGAATCTCATGGATGTTTCCTTGCAGTGAAAGTGGCGTCCGCTGGCGCCTGCGCCCGAACTGGGGCGCAGATTGCCAGCGCAACGAAGGGTTGAGGAACGAAACGGCGGTGCAGCGAGAAGGACTCAGTTGAGGTCCGGGTCCTTGAAGAATTTTGTCCCCGACACCGTGAGCGTGGCCGAAAGCCCGCTCTCGGTCAGTTGGTACAGGTAAACGCCGGGTGCCACCGACGCGGCGCCGGCAAACATGCTGCCCTGACCGCGGTCCATCGCCGCGAAGCTGGCCTGGCCGCCGAAGTCCCAGCCCTGGTCGATGAAGTTGCGCAGGGCCTGCTCGCTGGCGAAGACGAAGATCAGGCGGTTCTTGTTGACCCCGAAGCCCAGCCCGCCCTGCACCTGCGCCATCTGCATGAAGGTCTGGCGACCGGTCATTTGATTGACGACCATGCCCTTGCCGGTGGTGCCGCCGGCAAAGAAGAGCTTGATGCCGAAGGTGCTGAAAACGGCATAGCCCGCCGAGCGCTCGATCGCCCGATGCGCGCCCGGCGCAATCTCGTAGAGCGAGCTCAGCGCATCCTGCGACATCTCGCGAACCTGCTGCCGGCCCTGAATGATCTTTCCTTCGTTCGGTACGCCCGCGGGCAGGACGTTCTCGACGTCCTTCACGGGGTCCCAGGACCATTGCTCGGCGGCGAGCGGTGGCGAAGCGAGACAGATGGCTGCGGCGCAGACCAGCAGGCGGGTTTTCATGGTGTGTTCTCCTGAAGCATGGATGTCGCGATACGAAGGAATCATGGCCTGTTCATCTGCCGTCTGCGGGGCGCCATTGCCGCCGACTGACCGCCGACTGGCGTACGCTCAGCCGACCGCCGGGGCGGCGCTGAGGGCCGCCTGCAGCTTCGCTTCGTCCTGGTGCGACAGCGTCGTCTCGATGACCTTGCCGCCGGTGCCCTGCAGTGCTTCCAGCACCTTGTCGGGATTTGCCTGACGGACGAGGACGAAGAGTACCGAACTGCCGTCCTTGAACGTCGCCGCAAGATCCTTCAGGAAGTCCTCGTCGACGCCGGCGCCGGCCAGCGCACCCCTGATCGCGCCGCCGCGCGCGTCGCTCGCCATGCCGAGCACCGGGTTCATGACGATGGCCCCGACCAGCGTATTCCAGAAACCCTTGCTCGCTTCGACCACGGCGGCCGGCTTGTACATCTGCAGCAGGGTGACCTCGCCCTGGCCGTCCTTGACGGCAACAAGCGCCTCCTCGAGATCGACGAGGTGGTCCTGCTGCAGCTTGCGCAGCTTGGTGCGGACTTCTTCTGCCCGGAATTGATCATCGTAGGCAATTACCACGAGCTTGCTCATGAAACGTTCTCCTAGCTTGGTTGAGTGACAGTGATCGGGTGCGTGTTCCGACGGGTTCGCGACGGCGTGGCAATCGCCTGCATTACGACAGCGGCAAAGCGCCCTCTTCGGCCCGAAGGATATCATCCGCAGAGCCAATCGGCAGCAGGCTGGCCGTGGTCGCTGCGCCAGTTTCCGTCGCGGGCGCGCACGGCAGGCCCGATATCGGCGCTGCTGCCTCCGACAGGCACGGTCCGGCGGTCGCCATCGGCGACCGTCAGCTCCGCCGTGACGGTGGCCTTGCCGTAGAGAAACCATTTGTGGATGGTTTGATGGAGGGCGGGCCGCAACCGGGTGATCGCGGCCCGCGTGCCTCACCGGCGAATCAGCCGGGTCACTTCACCAGTTCCACCTCGCTCGGCCGCCACTTCTGCGTGAAGAACGGTTCGAGGGGGCTGTACAGGCGCAGCATGGCGATAAATCCCTTGTTGGGCGTGGTCTGGATCCAGTTGCCGCGCTTGACCCCGCCGGGTTGCTTCGGGCCGAAGAACACGACGGTCGAACCATCGGCGCCCGCTTCGGCGGCCGGCGACGGATAGCTCTGGCTGCCGGCGCGCGGAAAGCGTTGCGGCGTGTCGAGCATCGAGCGCGTCATGGTGTCGTAGAGCGTGAACGACCAGAACTTGCCGGCCGGGATGCCCTTGGGCAAGGTCACCTTGTAGGTCTTGCCACCATCGAGATAGTTCTTGTCCGCGTCGACCATGGTCCAGACGTATTGCGAGCCAATGCCGGGCAGGCGCATGGCCATCGCCGGCGTGATGCCGGTGACGCCGTAGAAGAAGGCGCTGCGCGCGTCCAGCTGGCGGTAGCCGGTGGGCGGGAACGGCTTGCCCATGACGATGCCGATCGCGGCGATCGAGCCCATCAGTTCGGGGTCGCGCGTGCTTGCCGGCGCGTTCTGAACGGTCTCGTTGAGGAGTTCGCAAGAGCTGTAGTCGCCTGGCGGAATGGTGTTCGTCACCTTGCCGGCGCCTTCGTGGAAGACCATCGCCGGCGGCGCCGTGACCCGGCCGAGCCTGGCCTCGCCCGAGAGAAACGGGGCAATGCTGGTGCCGGCACCACCAACTTCGTAGGTGTACATCCGGGTGTGCTTGCGGATCGTTCGACGGCCGGCTTCGGATCGTTGTTCTCGAGGAAGGCGCGGCCAAAGGCGGCGACACGATTGGTCATGGCGTGCACGACGAAGAAGTCGCCGAGCGGCAATGGGTGCCGGCGCCCAGAACCCAGACGACGCGTCCGCCGATGACGGCCGCCCGCCGACGCTGGCCGCGCTGCGCCAGCTGGAGCGAGGCGTGCACCACGAACGCGAGCAGCACCAGGCAGGCGAATTGCGGACGCAGGTGTCCACGAGCAGCGCCTCGGGCGATGCATAGGTGACCGGCTACATGCCCGACGCACGGAGCAGGCGCGCGAAGGAGCGACGCTGTTCGTCATCGACCACGGCCACGCAGTTGCGTGCAGAGTCTTGTTTCGCCATGGCCGTGCAGCGTAGCGCTTTGACGGCGCGTCGCCTACTGCCCGATGGGGAAGCGCGGGAGAACGCGTGGCTGCCGTCGGCGACGGCAGAGGTGCTCCGGGTCATGCTGACGGGCTCGTGGCCGCCGGGCAGGCTGGCGGCGTGCCGTCGCCCTCGGCGACCGCCGCCTCGGCGCTGGCGGGCGGGTCCTCGTACTCGGCGACGAGCGCGTGGATGGAGCCGTAGATCGCGTGCTGGCCCAGGATCGCGGTGATTCCGTGGCGCTCGAATTGCGCGCACACGTCCGGGGCGAGGTTGGCGAATACCAGCCGGATGCCCTGCTCCGCGAGCAGCTTGCAGGTGTCGCGCAGCATCGCCGCCGCCGAGAAATCCACGTCACCGATCGCCGCCGCTTCGACGCAGAGACATCGAAGGGGCGACGGCCCCGGGGTCTTGGCCAGTTCGAGAACCTCGTCGGCGAACTGGCCGGCGTTGGCATAGTAGAGACTGTGGCTGAACCGATAGACGATCAGACCGGGCGCGATCTGCAGCGGAGCGCTCAGCGCCACCATCTGCCAGCCCTTCTTCCTCTTGTCCGCGGCGATCACGGAATTGGTGCCGCGGTAGCTTCGCCGCACGTGATCGAGCAGCGACAGGATCATCGCCAGGACGATGCCCTGCTCGACGCCAACGACGACGACCGTTGCCGCTGTCACCAGGGCGACCCAGAACTCGGTGCGCGCTTCGACGAAGATTCGCGTCATGCCCTTGATGTCGATCATTTTCACCGCCACCAGGAAAACGATCGCCGCAAGGACGGCGTCGGGCAAATGCGCCAGCGGGCCGGTGAGGAAGAGCAGGACCAGCAACACGATGGCGCTGGTGGTGATCTGTGAAATCTGGCTGCGGCCACCGCCACCGGCGACCATCGCCGTGTTGGTCGGGCTGCCATTGACGATGAAGGTCCCGGACAGCCCGGCACCCAGGTTGGCCATGCCCAGACCGAGCATGTCGACGTTCTCGTCGAAGCGATCGTTGTACTTGGCGGCGTAGGCACGCGAGGTCGCGGCGCTTTGCGAGAGGATGACCACGAAGCAGGCCAGCGCGATCGGCGCCAGCTTCCAGAGCAGCGGCCAGCTCCAGTCGACCTGTGGCAGACCGAGCGTCGGCAGACCGCTGGGTACCGCACCCAGCGTTGCCAGATGGGCGTCGAGACCCAGCGCCCAACTGACGGCGATGGCGCCAATGACGGCGACCAGGCCACCGGGAATCTTCTCCGACACCTTCTTGCTGCCGAGGATCACCGCCAGCACGGCCAGCGCCATCGCCAGCGCGTAGGGATTGGTCTGGCCAATCGATTGCGCGTCGTGCACGATCTGCGCGAGCGGATGGTTGCTGATCCGCGGCAGGCCCAGCAAGCCGGAGACCTCGAGCAGCGAGACTTGGACGCCGACGCCGGTGAGAAAGCCGGTGAGCACCGTGCGCGAGAGAAAGTCGGCGAGGAAGCCCAGCCGCAGGACGCGTGCGGCGAACATGAATACCGCCGCCATCAGTGCCAGCAGGCTGCACAGCGCCAGCCATTCGCTGGATCCCCGCACGGCCATGCCGGCAAGCCCGGCGGCGACCACGGCCGCCGTTGCCGAATCGGCATTGACCGACAGATGGCGCGACGAGCCGAAGATGGCGAACAGGCACATCGGGATGAGGATGGTGTACAGGCCGGTGATCACCGGCGTGCCGATGATCTTGGTGTAGCCCATCGTCCCCGGAATCGACAACGCGGCGAGGGTGAAGCCGGCGATGATGTCGCGACCGACGCCGGCCCGGTCGATTGGCAGGATGCCCTGCAGGATCGGCCAGCGGTCGCCCCTTTCCTCGCGCGCCTGTGTCATTGTGACTCTCCCTCTCTCACCGCAGGGCACGCTGGCGTAGCGTGCGTTCTTGACCAGACCTTGCGCAAGCTTGAAGGCCGCGGGCAACCCGGCTGGGCGCCGCATGAGCGCCGAGACTTCCGGCAAGCCGGACAGCCGCTTGCAACGATGTCGTCGCCGGCATCTCTAGCTTCCATACGGCGTGCAACACTATGCTAGTGCAGTGTTGCATTCTTGATGCGACTTTTTGGGTCTGCCGAAAGCAGGGCGAAAACCCGGTGTTGGCTGAAATTCGCAGCGCCCATGCCGGGGCGGCCGTCGTCGCCATCCACGGCGCTCATGTCCCACACACCGTCATTGCGAGGAGGCGAAGCCGACGCGGCAAGCCAGAGGTCTTGCTCTTCGCGCGGTCGCTGCGGCGGAAGATGGCAAGAGGAGGGAACTGGATTGCCGCGTCGGCTGCGCCTCCTCGCAATGACCAGCGGGCTGGCGTGTTGCCGCCTTCCCGACGCGGCTTTCAGCCAGCCCGACAGCCGCGCGCAAGCCCCGCGGTGGCGGGGATGTCCATGTTCCACTCTGCACGCAACACTACGCTAGCCCTTGCCGTTCCGCTTTTCCTGCGCCGCGGCCGCCGCGTGGTACTTGCGGCGCACGTCTTCGAGGTCCACCCGCGTCGGCGGCAGCTTGAGCCTCATCTCCTCCATCGTCTCGGCGATGATCTGCGAAGTCGCCAGGTTACGGAACCACTTGTGGTTCGCCGGGATGACGTACCACGGCGCATGCGCGGTGCTGGTCTTGACCAGAGCCTCTTCATACGCTTCGACGTACTGCGGCCACAGCTCGCGCTCCGAGTAGTCCGACTCGCTGATTTTCCAGTTGCGGGCGGGATCGTCGAGCCGCTGCTTGAAACGCTCGAGCTGTTCCTCGGGGCTGATGTGCAGGAAGAACTTGAGAATGCGCGTGCCGTTCTCGGTAAGCAGCTTCTCGAAGTCGTTGATCAGCGCGTAGCGTTTCGACCACACCGATTCGGGGACCAGCCCGTGCACGCGCACGACCAGGACATCCTCGTAGTGGGAACGGTTGAAAACGACCACTTCGCCCTTGCCCGGCGTTCGCTGGTGCGCGCGCCACAGGAAATCGTGCGCCGCTTCGGCGGCGCTCGGCTGCTTGAAGCCGAACACCGACGTCCCCTGCGGATTCATGCCGCTGAACAGGTGACGCACGACGCCGTCCTTGCCGGCAGCGTCGAGCGCCTGCAGCACGACCAGCAGCGACTGGTCGGCGTTGGCGTAGAGCAGCGCCTGCAACTCGGCCATGCGGGTAACGTATTTGGTGATCTCCGGCTGCGCCGCCTCGTTCGAGGCGTGCCCGCCGCTCTGCGCCGGGTCGATCCTGGCCAGCTTGAGCTTCTTCGTGGGGTTGACGACGAATTCCTTGCGATAGTCCATCGTTTGCGACTCCTTTACCGAGTGTCGGATAGGGCCCTATGCTGCCGGGACGTGCGGTTGCAGCGACTGGTTGACCAGCGCGGCGCTCTTCATGTGCCGTGCGGTCCGGTAGCTGGCGAAGCGGTCGTAGGCAATGCGAACGCCGCCAAGGATGAACATCCAGGTCGCCACGTAGAGCCACACCCAGCCGACCAGCTTCCAGGGAATCGCCGGGACCAGCAAACCAAAGCCGCACATCAGCGCCGCCGCGACCTGCGTTCCGGCGATGGCCCAGAGCAGCGGTGCGGCCGGGTAGGGCCGCTGAAAGAACCAGTTTTCGGTACGGGTAATGAACAGCAGCAGCTGCCCGCCGCCCACCAGCTGCAGGAACATCATCGTCTGCAGCTGCGCGTGCGTTGCCAGCCCGAAGTCCGCCTGCAAATGTGGTTCCGACAACACCTTGACGCCAAACAGCAAGAGGCCGAACGACTCGGCCACCAGGAAGGCGCCGAGAATCGAGGCCAGGCCGAAGATACGCGGCAGTTCCCAGCGCACCGGCCGCGGACTGACCGGCGTGTTGTCGTAGGCGATGGTCATCATCGGCAGGTCGTTGAGCAGGGACATGACGACGATCATGATCGCCGTCAGGGGCGAGAAGGCAAGGAAGATGGTCGATAGGACGACGACGAACATGATGTCGAGGGTCAGCGCGATGCGATAGGTCAGGTAGCTGTTGATGCGCCCGAAAATGCGGCGCGCCTCGTCGATGGCGCCGTTGATCACCGACAGGCCGGGGGCGGTGAGGATCAGCGCCGCGGCACCGCGGGCGGCATCGGTGGCGCCCGAAACGGCCGTGCCACAGTCGGCCTGCTTCAGTGCCGGTGCGTCATTGACGCCGTCTCCGGTCATCGCCACGAGATGGCCGCGCGACTGCAGCGCCTTGACGATGGCGTACTTGTGCTCGGGGAAGACGCGCGCGAAACCGTCGGCGCGTTCGATCGCGTCGATGATCGCCGGCGGCACCTTGTCGGGATCCATGTCCTTGGGGAAGGCATCCGCCGCCGGGATGATATTCGTTCCCATGCCGAGCTGGCGTGCGGTCTCGATGGCGATGGCGGTGTCGTCGCCGGTGATCATCATCACCCGCACGCCTTTCTCCGCCGCCTTGTCGATGGTTTCCTTGGAGTCGTCGCGCGGCGGGTCGAACATCGGCAGGATGCCGAGGAACGACCAGCTCGCGCCGCCGTCGGCCGAGCGCGCGACGCCCAACGCCCGTGCGCCCTGCGCGGCCAGCTTGTCCACCGCGTCCTTGACCTTCTGCGCGACATCGGCAGACGCCTGGGCCAGATCGACGATCGCTTGCGGCGCCCCCTTGGCGACCATGAACGACTTGCCGCTGGCGTCGCTGACCGTCGCCTGCGTGCGCTTGGTGACCGGATCGAAGGCCACGAACTTGGTCAGGGTCCAGCTCTTGAGGACGCTCTGGTCCTTGAGCGCGGTGATCACCGCGGTATCGATGGCGTCCTTGTCCTCGAGCTTGGACGCCAGTGCCGCGGCCAGGATGCAGTCCTGCGGATCGCTGGCGGCGAAGAGCATCGGCTCGCTGAGGCTCAACTGGTTCTTGGTCAGCGTGCCGGTCTTGTCCGAACAGAGAATGTCGACGCCGGCCATTTCCTCGATCGCCGACAGCTTGGAAACGATCGCCTGCTCTTTCGACAGCGCCAGTGCGCCGAGCGCCATGGTGATCGAGAAAACGGCCGGCATCGCCACCGGAATCGAGGCGACCATCAGCACCAGAACGAACTGCAGGATGCCGAGGGCGTCGGCGAGGTTCCAGTCCTTGGCAATCACGATATCGTGGTAGACCTTGACGGCCACCATGACCAGCGTCAGACAGACGGCCACGATGATCAGAAAGTTGCTGATCTGGAACATCGCTTTCTGTGCGTGGCTGACCGAACCGGCGCCGGCGACAAGCTTGGCGGTACGACCGAAGAAGGTGTTGCCGCCGGTGGCGATGACCACCGCCTCCATCTCGCCCTGCTTGACGACACTGCCCGAGTAGGCTTCGTCGCCGACCTGCTTTCTGGCCGGCAGCGATTCACCGGTGAGCGCCGCCTGGTCGATCGACGCGAAGTCGCCGCTGGTCAGGCGCAGGTCGGCGGGCACGATCACGCCGAGGCGGATCTTGACCATGTCGCCGGGCACCAGCGTCGATGCCTGCACCGTACTCCACTGGCCGTCGCGCAGGACGGTCGCCTCGGGGGCCAGTCCGGCCTTCAGGGCAGCCAGCGCGTTCGACGCCTTGCGGTCCTGCCAGTATTCGAGCGCCGCGTTGAACACCAGCAATGAGCCGATGATCACGAAGTCGTCCCAGTGGCCGAGCAGCGCGGAGACCAGTGCAGCGGCCTCGATGACGTAGGCCATCGAGCCGGTGAAGTAGCCGCGAATCTGCTCGCCGAGGCTCCTTTCCTTGACGATGATCGCATTTGGGCCGTATCTGGCCGCGCGCTGCTGCGCTTCGGCAGCGCTCAGGCCCTGGTCGGGTTTTACGGCAAGTGCGGAGAGAACCTCGTCGACCGGAATCTTCTCGAGATCGGGAGCGGCGGCGTTGCTTCCGGCGCCTGCGTTTGATTGCTTGCCAACCTCTGCCACGGCTCTCTCCAGACAAAAGGGTGATCAGGAAAACGTGCAACCCAAGAACGGCCGACAGCTCGCCCTCCCCGGCCCGCCGAATGCCACCTGCAATGGGGCTCGCCGGGAAGGGTCTGAAGCCTGGCGGGCCCCGACGTGCCTCTGGCCGCCAGCCCGCGAACGAACGGCTGGCTCGCCGCTCAGTCCTTTCCTTCTTCGAAAGGAATCCGCGACTCTTCCTCGAAGCGCGCCTTGCGCTTGCGGCCGAACACCCAGATCACGATAGCGACGAAGGCGGCAATCAGGAGCCAGTGGTAAACGCTCAAATCCATTCTTGATCCTCCTCGTCACGCGCCCCCAAGCGCTCACCCGGGGCGTGATTGCCAGCAAGCTGCGCCGGGGTCAGCCCGCAGCCGCGGCCTTGGCGGTGTTGAGTACGGCCTGCAGCTTTTCTTCCTCTTCGTGCGTCAGCGAAGTCTTGATGACCTTGCCGCCGGTACCCTGCAGCTGTTCCAGCACCTTGTCGGGCGTCGCCTTGCGGACCAGAACGAAGAGCACCGAGCTACCGTTCTTGAACGATGCGGCGAGGTTCTTCATGAAGTCGTCGTTGATGCCGACGTCGGTCAAGGCGCCACTGACCGCACCGGCACCCGCACCAACGGCCATGCCCAGCAGCGGGCTCATGAAGATCAAGCCGATCAGGGCGCCCCAGAAACCGCCACTCAAGGCGCCGGCCGCGGCAAGCTGGTACATCTGATGCAGCTTCACCTTGCCCTGGTCGTCCTTGACGGCAACCACTGCGTCTTCGAGATCGATGAGGTATTCCTGCTGCATCTTGCGCAGCATGGTGCGGACCTCCTCGGCTTTGAATTGGTCTTCGTAGGCAATTACGACTAGGTTGCTCATCAATAATTCTCCTGTGACACGGTTGGCTCGAAGTAGTCGGGGGTCCGCCGGACTGACGCGGGCGAGACGACCTGCCCCTAACTCGAGCTTCATGGCGACGTCTTCTCGGCTGAATGGCCGGACTACGGATACGCACGGCGGCGGCGAATGCCGCCGTCAAGGTAAACCCTTTTTCCGGCGAAGAGTCTCCGCGCCCGGAATTCTACATCAGCGCAACGCAATCGCCTGGCGCAAAGCGAAGCCCATGAACGAGCCGTTCGCCCCTGCGCCGGGGACCCGGTGTCGGCAGCAGCGAGGGTTGGCGCGCTCGTTGCTGCAAAAGCGGGTGCTGCCGACGAAAGATTCGCTGGAGATGCTATATTTCAACCCGCCGCACCGGCACGACCCGCAGCACAACTGGATGATCGACATGAAGACCGTTCATTACCTTCTCCTGGGAGTTTTCGCCGCAGCGGCCGCCGCGGCGCAGCCAATCTACGAAACGCCCGGCAAGGACGGTCCCGTCTTCTCGGACCTGCCAAGCCAGGGGCGGGACCTGCCAAGCCCGGGGGCAACCGAGGTAACCTTGCCGCCGATCAACCTCAGCGACTCGCCGCCCGCGGCGCCGAAGCCGCCCGCACAGACCCCGGCCGTCGCTGCCCACTACCAGTCGCTGGCGATCACCGAGCCGGCAAGCGGCGGAACGATCCACTCGAACACCGGCCAGATCCCGGTTCAGCTCGCCATCCAGCCGGCGCTGCGAGCCGATCAGGGTGACGCCATCGTCGTCAGTCTGGATGGTGGCGCGCTGCCCGGCACCTTCACCACGGCGCAGTTCGAAATCAGTGCTTCGCAATGGCAGGCAGCCGCCACGGACAGCGTCGAGCATCAACTCCAGGTGTCGATAATGGACCGCTCGGGAAAGCTGCTGATCACCTCCGCGCCGCAGCGTTTCTACGTCCACCGCGCAACAGTGGGTGGCCGGGCGCGGTAGACCGGCCTGTCGCCGCAACCAGGCAACACCGGCAATCCCCGCGTCGATGGCATTGCCCCGTGCTCGTTGCGAACCCTGCTCCCGCCACTGGAGCGGCCTCCGGGCGGGGTTCGGCGCGGCGGCCAGTATCTGTCAACATCTGTCAATTCGTGCTCTCGATATGCCTCCGGACTTGCCGCGAACGGTTATACTCGCGCACTTCGCGGCGCGCCGATCAGCGAACTCTGCCATCGTGAGCCCTTTCCGGAAACCCCGATCGACAACGCGCAGAGCCCCATGGAATCCTTTGCCTCCCTGCTGAGCACCGGCAACCTGGTCGAGCTGTCGGCGACGACGGCAACCAGCTTCGTCTTGATCGCCGCCGCCGAAATCGGCGACAAGAGCCAGCTGGTGTGCATGACCCTGGCCTCCCGGCACCGGCCGGCACCGGTGATGCTCGGCGCACTGGCCGCCTTCGCCCTGCTCAATACGCTGGCGGTCGTCTTCGGGGTGGCCATTGCCAACTGGTTGCCGCCCTACGTCGTCGGCGCGATCGTCGCCATCCTGTTCGCCCTCTTTGGCGTCCATGCCTTGCGCGCCAAAGACGACGCAGACGACGAACAAGTCGAGGAGAAAAGCGGCCAGGGCATTTTCTTCACCACCTTCATCCTGCTGACGGTGGCCGAGTTCGGCGACAAGACGCAGCTCGCGGTGGTGGCCCTGAGCAGCACTCAGGTTCCGGCCGCGGTCTGGCTCGGCGCCACCGCGGCCCTGGCCGCCACGTCGGCGCTGGGAATCGTCGCCGGTCGCACCCTCCTGCAAAGAATCCCGATCGTGCTGCTGCACCGGATCAGCGGTGCCTTTTTCCTGATCCTGGCGCTGCTCGCCGCCTGGCAGGCCTACGCGGCGTACAGCGCGGCGTAGGCCGCTCAGAAAACAAGGCGGGCCAGCAGCAGGCCGGTCGATACGGCGGTCACCGACGGGAACATCGCCATCGGTCGTTGCGGCGAATGCCGCTGCGGTGCGCGGTCTCGTAGGTCACCGGATTGACCTTGCCCGGCATGATCGGCGACCCCGGCTGCATCTGCGGCAGATTGATCTCCTTGAATCCGCAGCGCGGACCCGAGGCGAGCAGGCGGATGTCGTTCCAGTCGATGCGTGCGACGCTGGCTTAGGTTTGGACGCCCCCGCTTGCGGCGGGTCGATCACAGCGCTACCGCCCTTCCCTGCTACCGCGTCAGCGCCATGAACAGCTCCGGCAGCCGTTCCGGCAGGCGCTCGATGTTGTCGATCACCGTATAGCGCCGACCGAAGATGTCACCGACGTAGTCGTCGGCCTGGCGGTCGAGGTTGATGCAGTAGCTGAAGATGCCCTGCTGATCGAGTTCCTCGACCGACTTGCGGGCGTCTTCGATGAGCAGGCGCTCGTCATGGACGTCGACGTCGGCGGGCTGGCCGTCGGTGAGCACGAGCAGCAGTTTCTTGTCCGCCTTCTGCGCCGCCAGGTAGTGCGCGGCGTGGCGCATGGCGGCGCCCATGCGCGTCGAGTAGCCGGCCTGCATCGCCGCCAGACGGCCCTTGACGACGTCGCCCCAGCGCTCGCTGTAACCCTTGAGGTGCAGGTAACGGACGTCGTGGCGGCTGTCGGAGTGAAAACCGGCGATGGCGAAGGGGTCGCCGAGTTGCTCGACCGACCAGGCGAGCAGGGACACCGCTTCCTGGCTCAGTTCGAGAATGCTCTGCTCGCCGCCGCCGGCGCCGACCTTGACCTTGTCGGCGAGCGACTGCGAAAGGTCGAGCAGGACCAGAACGGCCAGGTTGCGGCCGTTCGTGCGGTGACTCATGTTGATGCGCGGATCCGGGCTGGCGCCGCCCTTGAAGTCGATCAGCGAGCGCAGGGCGACGTCCAGATCGAGTTCGCTGCCGTCTTCCTGGTAGCGAATGCGCACCTTGTCCTGCGGTTTGAGGATGTCGAGCAGACGCTTCAGACGCCCGGCCAGCACGGCGTGTTTTTCGAGCAGACGGTCGATATCCGCGGCGTCGCCCGCCGGGTGCAGCGATTCGTAGAGACTGACCCAGTCCGGTCGATAGCTCTGGCTCTGATAGTCCCACTCTGGGTAGTGGCGCGGCGGCAGGCGGTCGACGTCGGCAGCGACGGGCGTCGGACGCTGCTCGTCGAACATCTCCTCGTCGTCGCTGAGTTCGTGAAATCGCCACAGGTGGCGGTTGTCGTCGCGATAGCTGACTTCGGTATCGGCAAAATGGACGTCGGCCAACTGGTCGCTCTGGCGGCGGGTACGAGCGATGTAGGCCAGCGCCAGGTCGGCGATTTCCTCGCTGCTCGACTCGCCCCGCGCCATCGTCTCGTGAAAGTGACGCACGAACTTGAGCAGCTCGGCGTCCTGGTAAGCGTGTGCGGAATCGAGCAAGGCGCGCGAGAGCATGCTCAGGCGATGGCGCAGGCAGGAGGTGGTTTCCGGGTCGCAGGCGCCGGCGCGCGGCGCCGGGTGCAGGGCCAGAAAAGTCCGCCGCAGGCCGGGGTAGGCGCGCATCACCAGCGTCTCGATGCGACTGTCTTCGAAGACCTCGATCGCCATGCGCTGCATCGGGCTGCAGTTGTCGGCGAACATCGGCGTGCTCCAGCGGCGATGTCCGGCGATGTGCGCCAGCGTTGCGCGGTAGCGGTCGATGCCGGAAACGCCGTGCGCGTCGTCCAGCACGTCGGGCAGGCGAATGCCGGAAGCGTCGTAATAGGGCAGCGATTTCTGCGCCTGGTCGAGGTGGCCCGGATACGGCACCAGTTGCGTGCTGTCGCCCCAAAGCCCGCGCAGGTAGAGGTCGAGCAGGCGTTCGTTGTCGACCAGCAGCGTGCCGTGCCGCTCGCGCTGCAGGACGGCGCGGCTGTCCGCCGACTTGAGGCTGAAGTAGTCGCGTTGCCGCTCGGGATGGTTGGGGTAGTTGCGGATACCGTAATCGACCCAGTTGCGCAGCCCGGCGATCGACAGCTGGTCGAGCAGCGTCGGTGCCTGGGCGAGGAAATCGGGCAGGCCGGGGCTGGCGAAAGTCTGGTGAATGCCGTGGATCGAACCGGTCGTGCGCTCGGAGAACTCCTGCGTCAGGTCCAGGTAGCGCTGCAGCTGCTGGCGCGAAGGCAAACGGCGGGCGACCGCGGCCAGCGACTGCAGGAAGGGCGTGATCGCCTTGGCATTCGGCGACTTGCACAGGGCATGCAGGCTGGCTGTGATCGCCGGCAGGGCCGCTTCGCCGACCAGCGTGGCGATCGGCGGCCACTCTTCGAGGAAAACCAGTACCGGCTCGACGCCGCGGCCCATGCCGCCGAGGAAACGCGCCGTATCGAGATAGGCGTCGACGCCCTCGGCCGAGAGTACGGCCAGCGCTTCGCGCATGCACTCCGCGAAGACGTCGGCGACCTGCGGGAAGCCACAGGCGAGCTGTTCGCGGTAGCCGTGCAACCGCCGTTCCCAGGCCGGGCCGGCAGTATCTCCGGGAGGGGCCATGGCCTGGCCCTGTGCCGGGCGACCGCGCTCAGGCGAAGGTGGCGTCGATGGCATGATCGAGGGTATCGCGAATGTCGCGGTCGTCGGTGATCGGGCGCACCAGCGCCATCCGGCAGGCATCCACCGGGGCGACCCCCCCCTTGATCAGCGTTGCGGCATAAACCAGCAGACGCGTCGAAATTCCCTCGTCGAGGCCATGCCCCTTGAGGCGCCGGGCGGCGGCGCCGACGCTCACCAGTTGCCTGGCGGTGGCTTCGTCGATGCCGCTTTCGCTGACCAGGATGGAGATTTCCAGCGCCGCGTCCGGGTAGTCGAACTCGAAAGCGGTGAAGCGCTGCTTGGTCGACTGCTTGAGGTCCTTCATCAGGCTCTGGTAGCCGGGGTTGTACGAGATCACCAGCTGAAAATCGGCGTGCGCCTGGATCAGCTCGCCCTTCTTGTCGAGCGGCAGCGTGCGTCGGTGGTCGGTCAGCGGATGGATGACGACGGTGGTGTCCTGGCGCGCTTCGACGACCTCGTCGAGGTAGCAGATGGCGCCGATGCGCGCCGCGGTGGTCAGCGGCCCGTCGAGCCAGCGGGTGCCGTTGGCTTCGAGCAGGTAGCGCCCGACCAGATCGGACGCGGTCATGTCTTCGTTGCAGGCAACGGTGATCAACGGGCGCGCGAGCTTCCAGGCCATGTATTCGATGAAGCGCGACTTGCCGCAGCCGGTCGGCCCCTTGACCATCACCGGCAGACGCGCCGCGTACGCCGCCTCGTAAAGCGCCACTTCCTTGCCCTGCGCCTGATAGAAAGGCTCTTCGCGAACCTTGAACTGCTCCTTGTCGGTCATTGCCTGGTCCTGTTCCCGTTGCTGTCTCGATCGCTGTTCGGAAGTCGTTCGTGCGGCGGCCAGCCCGCCGCTCAGCGATGCGCGCCGAGCTTGTCGCGCCAGCCTGGATAGAGCGTGTCGGCGTCGCCCGGGAAGGACTCGAAGGCACGCGCAAACTCCGGGTGCTCGCGGGCCCATTCGATCGGGTCGGCACCGGCCTGCCAGCACTCGTAGGCCTGGCGCAGTGAAATGGCGCCGGCGGCGGGGCTGTCGATGTGGCCGTACGAACCGCCACCCGAGGTGTTGATGACATTGCCGTGGCCGAGGTTGGCGAAGAAGCCGGGCAGACGCAGGGCGTTCATGCCGCCGGAAATGATCGGCGTCGTCGGCTTCATGCCGTACCACTTCTGGAAATAGGCTGGGCCCTGGTACTCGTCACGCTCGATGATGTAGGCGATCGCCCGGTCGTCGGCGGTGCCTTCCATCTTGCCGTAGCCCATGGTGCCGACGTGAATTCCCGAGGCCCCCTGCAGGCGCGCCATCTTGGCCAGAACGTAGGCGTCGTAACCGCGCTTCGAACTCGGCGAGGTGACCGCGCCGTGACCGGCGCGGTGGTAGTGCAGGTACTGGTTGGGGTACTGCCGACGCGCGGTGGTGACCATGCCCGGACCGCCGACGTAGCCGTCGACCAGGAAAGCGACCTTGTCGGCGTCGGGCCCGAAGGTCTCGAGGATGTAGTCGGCACGGGCACACATTTCGTAGTGGTCGTCGGCGGTGATGTTGGCCGAGAAGAGCTTCGCCTGCCCGGTCTCGTCCTGCGCACGTTTCATCGCGTCGACCACCAGCGGCATGACCTTCTTCATCGGCGCAAAGACCTGGTTTCCCTGCGGCTCGTCGTTCTTGATGAAGTCGCCGCCGAGCCAGAACTGGTACGCGGCCTTGGCGAACGGTTCGGGGCGCAGGCCCAGCTTGGGCTTGATGATCGTCCCGGCAATGTAGCCGCCGTCCTTGACCGGACGGCCGAGAATGCGCCACATGTCGGAAATGTCCTTGGCCGGTCCGTCGAACAACTGCAGCGCACGCTCGGGCACGTAGAAGTCATAGATCTTGGCGTGCTCGATGTCGCCCATGCCCTGATTGTTGCCGATCACCAGGGTCAGGAAGGAAACGATCATCATCCGACCGTCGGTGACGTTACGGTCGAAGAGGTCGAGCGGATAGGCAATGCGCATCTCTTCGCTGGCTTCGTCGATCAGATAGACCAGGGCATCGACGCCGCGGGTGAAATCGTCGGTGGTACACACCTCGACGTTGGTCCCGGTGGACGACTCGGCGGCGAAATGCGCGGCGGCCTGCAGATAGTCGTAACCGGCCTTGGGTTTCATCTTGTAGGCCACCAGAATGTGCTTGCCGCCACTGATCAGCTCGTCTTCCCTGAGGCTGAGGTCGGCGTAACGATTCGATTGGTCCATGCTTGTCTCCGTGTCTAGTATGGTCAAGAAAGTGTTCGTGGGTGTTTTTACCCGTAGGCCGGCTGCCCGTCAGTGGTTCATGTCGACCACCGCTGTGCGCTGCCAAAGGCGCAGCTGGGCAAGATCGACGCATTCCCCGGCCAGCGGCGCCCCCCCCAGGCGGCGCGCGGGCGCGCCAGGCTCGCCGAGATCGGAAAGCACGCTCAGCGCGCCGGCGAAGTCGTCGTCTGCGCTATAGGCGTTGACGGTGATTACGGTCGGGATGCCGGCGGCCGTCGCCGCCCGCAGCCCGGGCAGCGAATCCTCGACCGCCAGGCAGGCTTGCGGGGGCAGGTTCATTTGCCGCAAGACCCAGTGATAGATATCCGGAGCGGGCTTCTTGTCGGCCACCACATCACCGGCGCCGATGACTTCGAAGAGCGACTCGGCCTGGTCGCCAAAGCGGGTGAGCAGCAGGCTGTGCAGGCTCGACGGCGTCGTTGTCGTGGCGATCGCCAGGCGCACACCCGCGCGGCGCAACTCGCCCAGCAGGCGCGCCACGCCAGGCCGCAAGGCGATGCGACCGGCGCCCACCAGCTGCGCGTAGATCTCGCTCTTCAAGCGATGCAACCCGGTCAGCCAGGCGTCACTCGCTGGCCGCTGCAGCCACTGCGGTGCGTGCTGTGCCGCGAAGTGACGGATGCGCTCCTTGCCACCGGTCACCGCGAGCAATTCGCCGTAGGTGGCGACCGACCACTCCCAGTCCAGGCCGGACTGTGCAAAAGCCCGGTTGAAGGCCACGCGGTGGCCGTCGCGCTCGCTATCGGCGAGCGTCCCGTCAACGTCGAAGATGACCGCCTGCAGGACGACCGATTGCCCAAGCGTCGCGCTGCAAGGGCGCGAGATCATTGTGCGTTCGGCCGGCTGGTCTGCGTGCATTCGGGTCACATGGCGTCGTTCGATAGCGACCAGTGTAGGCGGCACAATAGATAATTAAAAGTTAAACTTTTTTCCATTTATAGTTAGCTTTTGCTATTTAATAAATCACTACGCATGAGCCATCGCTGTCTGTAGTCACAAGCAGCCACCTCCTCGTGCGGCGTCACAAGGGAAGGTGGCAATGCCTGCTGTTTTGGCGGATAATTTGCCCATGCGACCCAACAACCCGCTTCTGATCGGCAAATTATCGTGCCTATTGCGTTTACCGCCCTGACCAACGTCATCCGCGCCCTTGCCATGGACGCGGTGCAACAAGCCAACTCCGGCCACCCAGGCATGCCAATGGGAATGGCTGAAATCGCCGAAGTGCTCTGGCGTCGCCATCTGCGCCACAACCCGGGTAATCCACACTGGCCGGACCGCGACCGTTTCGTCCTTTCGAACGGCCACGGCTCGATGCTGCTGTACACGCTGCTGCATCTCACCGGCTACGACGTCTCGATCGACGACCTGAAGAACTTCCGTCAGTTCCGCTCGAAGACGCCCGGGCACCCGGAAGTGGGACATACCCCGGGCGTCGAGACGACGACCGGTCCGCTCGGCCAGGGTCTGGCCAACGCGGTCGGCATGGCCATCGCCGAGAAGGTCCTGGCCGCCGACTTCAATCGTCCCGGGCACGAGATCGTCAATCACTCGACCTACGTATTCCTCGGCGACGGCTGCCTGATGGAGGGCATTTCACACGAGGTCTGCTCGCTGGCGGGAACGCTCGGACTGGGCAAGCTGATCGCCCTCTACGACGACAACGGCATTTCCATCGACGGCCATGTCGAAGGCTGGTTCACCGATGACACGCCGCAACGCTTCGCCGCCTACGGCTGGCAGGTCATCGCCGCCGTCGACGGCCATGATGGCGAAGCGGTCGACCAGGCGCTGCGCGCGGCGCGTGCCGACGGCGACCGCCCGACGCTGATCTGCTGCAAGACACGCATCGGCGAGGGTTCGCCGAACAAGGTGGGCAGTCACGACGTCCATGGCGCGCCTCTGGGAAGCGACGAAGTTGCCGCGACCCGCGCGCATCTCGGCTGGCCGCACGCGCCCTTCGAAATTCCTGACGCCGTCTATTCGAGCTGGGACGGCCGCATGCGCGGTAACGTCTTCGAAAACAACTGGCAAGCGCGCTTCGCGACCTATCAGGCCGCGTTCCCGGAGTTGGCTGCCGAGTTCAGCCGCCGCACGAATGGCGAGCTGCCCGCCGACTGGAACGCGACTGCCGCGCAGGCGCTGGCCGAGGTCGCGGGCAAGGCGGAAAACATCGCCACCCGCAAGGCTTCGCAGAACGCCATCAGCGCCTTCGCGCCGCAGGTGCCAGAACTCATTGGCGGCTCGGCGGATCTGGCCGGATCGAACCTGACGCTGTGGAAGGGCTCGCAGGGCATCAGCCGCACCCAGGGCGGCAACTATGTCTATTACGGGGTGCGTGAGTTCGGCATGACGGCGATCGCCAATGGCCTCGCCCTGCACGGCGGCCTGATTCCGTACACCGCGACCTTCCTGGTCTTCTCGGACTACGCGCGCAACGCGATCCGCATGGCAGCACTGATGAAAGTGCGCCAGATCATGGTGTATACGCACGATTCGATCGGCCTTGGCGAAGACGGCCCGACGCACCAACCGGTCGAACACGTCGCCAGCCTGCGCCTGATTCCCAACGTTGACGTCTGGCGCCCGGCGGACGCCAGCGAAACGGCCGTGTCCTGGATCGCCGGCATCGAACGCAACGACGGGCCGACGATTCTGGCGCTGTCGCGACAGAATCTGCCGCCGGTGAGCAGTGGCGTCGCGCCCGAAGTGATTCGCCGCGGGGCCTACGTGCTGGCCGACTGCGCCGACCCACAGGCGCTGCTGATCGCCACCGGCTCGGAAGTCAAGCTGGCACTCGACGCACGTCAGGCGCTGGCCGACGAAGGGATCGCCGTGCGCGTCGTCTCGATGCCCTGCGCCGAGGTCTTCGATCGCCAGGAGGCGTCGTACCGGGAAGCAGTTTTGCCCCGCGCGCTACCGCGAGTGGCGATCGAAGCAGGCGTCAGCAGTTTCTGGCGCAAGTACGTCGGACTCGACGGCGCCGTTATCGGCATCGATCGTTTTGGAGAGTCGGCACCGGCAGACCAGGTGTTCGACTATTTCGGTTTCACGGTGACCAATGTGGTCACGACCGTGAAGACAGTGTTGTAATTTCTCAAGGAGACCGTTTCATGACAATCAAAGTAGGGATCAATGGCTTTGGCCGTATCGGACGGATGGTGTTTCGCGCTGCTGTGCAAGATTTCTCGGACGACATTGAAATCGTCGGCATCAACGACCTGCTCGAACCCGATTACCTGGCGTACATGCTCAAGTATGATTCCGTGCATCGTCGTTTCCAGGGCACAATCGCGGTCGAAGGCAACTCGCTCGTCGTCAATGGCAAGAAAGTCCGCCTGACCGCAGTCAAGGATCCGGCCGAGCTGAAGTGGAACGAAATCGGTGCCGATATCGTTGTGGACGCGACCGGTCTCTTCCTGACCACCGAGTCCTGCCAGAAGCACATCGCCGCGGGCGCCAAGAAAGTCATCCAGAGCGCACCGAGCAAGGACGACACGCCGATGTTCGTGTTTGGCGTCAATGACAGCACCTATGCCGGTCAGACGATCATTTCGAACGCTTCCTGCACCACCAACTGTCTCGCCCCGGTGGCCAAGGTACTGAATGACAACTGGGGCATCAAGCGCGGCCTGATGACCACCGTTCATGCAGCCACCGCCACGCAGAAAACCGTTGATGGCCCGTCCAACAAGGACTGGCGCGGTGGTCGCGGCATCCTCGAGAACATCATTCCGTCCTCGACCGGTGCAGCCAAGGCCGTCGGCAAGGTCATTCCCGAGCTCAACAAGAAACTGACCGGCATGGCTTTCCGCGTGCCGACGTCGGACGTCTCGGTCGTCGACCTGACCGTTGAGTTGAACAAGGAAACCACCTACGAGCAGATCTGCGCGGCGATGAAGGCTGCGTCGGAAGGCCCGATGAAGGGTGTTCTCGGCTACACCGACGAAAAAGTGGTGGCCACTGACTTCCGTGGCGAGAGCTGCACGTCGGTGTTCGACTCGGACGCCGGCATGGCGCTTGACGGTACCTTCGTCAAGGTCGTCTCCTGGTACGACAACGAGTGGGGTTACTCCTGCAAGGTGCTGGAGATGATCAAGGTAATGGCGCGCTAAAATGCCATTCAGGGGCGCTTTCGGGCGCCCCTCTCCTGACCCTCCTTACCGCCCTCCCCCCCGCCCTCCTCGGCTTCCTGAGGCAAAGCCCTTGACGACCTCTTGTTGGTCGCTCGACCGGCACCTGTTGCCGCCGGACCGGGGCCGACAGCGCCCGAACTGAGCCCATCGCCACTCGCCATGCCGCCCCTCGACAAGCGCTGCAACCCGTCGCCACGAAAACGATCGCCAGGCGAACGCCAGGCAAGCACTCGCCCCCCTTTGCTGCGTTGCGCGTACAGTGCACGGCAATCACGCAGCGGCGGATCTGACGGCTGCACTCAACCCAAGTCGTGTAGCCGCGACTCCGATCTAATTCTCACCCACCCGAGAATCGGCACGCTCGGCAGGGACAACGCTCCCGGTTGAACGTGGCACGGCCAGGCACTGTCAGAGAAAACGGCTGACAAATCGGCTCGTGCGTGCCCCGCCAACACGCCAAGAAAACCGCCCCAGATGGAAGCCTCGTCTGTACAACAAGAATAGGAACCCCATGCCCCGCGATACCAAGATCGTTGCCACCCTCGGGCCCGCGTCGTCGGACGCCGATGTGCTCGAACGCATGATCCGCGCCGGCGTCGACGTCGTGCGCCTCAATTTTTCCCATGGCAAACCGCAGGACCACATTGCCCGCGCGCAGCTGGTACGCGAGGCGGCCGCCCGTGTCGGGCGCCCAGTAGGTATCCTCGCTGACCTGCAGGGTCCGAAAATCCGTGTCGGCAAGTTTGCCGACGGCAAGATCTGGCTCGATAAAGGCGCCCCCTTCATCCTCGACGCCAAGTGCGAACTGGGTAACGCCGACCGCGCCGGCCTGGACTACAAGGATCTGACGCGCGACGTCTCGGCGGGCAGCGTCCTCCTGCTCGACGACGGCCGCATCGTGCTCGACGTTCAGCGCGTGCTTGGCTCGGAAATCTTCACCATCGTTCGTCACGGCGGCGAACTGTCCGACAACAAGGGCATCAACCGCCAGGGAGGTGGCCTCTCCGCCGCCGCGCTGACCGCCAAGGACATGGACGACATTCGTACCGCGGCCAGCATCGACGTTGATTTTGTCGCCATCTCGTTCCCCAAGAGCGCGGCCGACATGTACATGGCCAGGCAATTGATGCATGCCGCCGGCGGACACGCGCTGACCATCGCCAAGATCGAACGCGTCGAGGCGGTTGCCGCCCTCGAAGAGATCATCAGCGCCTCGGACGGGATCATGGTCGCCCGCGGCGACCTCGCCGTCGAGGTCGGCGACGCCGCCGTACCGGCGCTGCAGAAGCGCATGATTCGCATGGCGCGCGAGAGAAACAAGCTGGTGATTACGGCAACCCAGATGATGGAGTCGATGATCGTCTCGCCAGCGCCGACCCGTGCCGAAGTTTCCGACGTCGCCAACGCGGTTCTTGACGGCACCGACGCGGTGATGCTCTCGGCGGAAACGGCGGCCGGCCGCTTTCCGGTCGAAACCATCGAAGCGATGGCGCGGATCTGCCTGGAAGCAGAGAAGTCCGCCGAAGTGACTCTCGAACGCGAGTTCCTCAACCAGGTCTTCACGCGCATCGATCAGACCATTTCACTGGCCGCCATCTGGGCAGCGCATCACCTGAAAGTAAAGGCGATCGCCGCGCTCACCGAGTCCGGTTCGACGGCGCTCTGGATGAGCCGTCTGAACTGCGGCGTACCGGTCTACGCGCTGACCCCGCGCAGCGCAGCGTTGACCAAGATGAGCCTCTATCGGGCCGTCTTCCCGGTGCTGATGGACCAGCAACCGAGTAGCCGCGATGAGTTGCTGTACGAGGCCGAACAGTTGCTGATGAAGGAGAATCTGGTCGAAAAAGGCGATTTCATCGTGCTCACCGCTGGCGAGCCGATGGGCAACAGCGGCGGTACCAATACGCTGAAAATCGTTCGCGTGGGCGATCAGCAACCCGCTGCGAGCTGACGCCAACTAGTGCACTGTTGCACGCAGTAGGGAACATGAGAATGCTGGCGGCGACATGGTTTCAGGCGGGCTGTCCGGCGCGCTGAAAGTCGCGTCGGAAATGCAGCGCCACAGCAGCGTGCACGTCATTGCGAGGAGGCGTAGCCGGGATTTGGCGACGCGGGCAGCGCTATGGGCCGGGCGACGCAGAAAGCAGCGAGCGCCGACGACGCGCTCTTGGCAAGCGTGATGTGTCCTATAATCCCAACGCTCGACTGCCGCCGCTGCGATTTCCACGCTCACATCACTCCCCTCCGGATCAGCCACGTGACCGATGCCCTCTTCGAATCGACGATCAAGAGCCTGCCGCTGCTCGGCCGCGGCAAGGTGCGCGACATCTATGCCGTCGGCGACGACAAGCTGCTGATCGTCACCAGCGATCGCCTCTCGGCCTTCGACGTCGTCCTCCCGGACCCGATTCCGGGCAAGGGCCAGCTGCTCACCCAGCTGGCCTGCTTCTGGTTCGAAAAACTCGCGGCCGTCGTCCCCAACCAGATGACCGGGATCGATCCTGAAACGGTAGTCGCCGCCGACGAGCGCGCGCAGGTGCATGGCCGCGCGCTGGTCGTCAAGCGCTTGCGGCCGTTGCCCATCGAAGCGGTGGTGCGCGGCTATCTGATCGGTTCGGGGTGGAAAGATTACCAGGCCAGCGGCGGCGTCTGCGGCATCCCGCTGCCACCGGGTTTGCGCCTCGCCAGCCGCCTGCCCGAGCCGATCTTCACGCCGGCGACAAAGGCTGCCCTTGGCGATCACGACGAGAACGTTTCGTTCGAGCGCGCGCAAGCCGACTGCGCACGCACGCTCGCCGACATCCTTCCCGCCAGCGGCAGGAGCGGCGCCGATATTGCCACGCAGGCACGCGACGTGGCCATCGCTCTGTACACCGCCGCCGCCGCGCACGCCGCTGCACGCGGCATCATCATCGCCGACACCAAGTTCGAGTTCGGCCTCGATGCCACCGGCACGCTGCACCTGATCGACGAAGTACTGACCCCCGACTCGTCACGTTTCTGGCCAGCCGACGCCTACCGTGAGGGAAGCAACCCCCCGTCCTACGACAAGCAGTACATCCGCGATTATCTGGAAACGCTGCCCTGGAACAAGCAGGCGCCTGGCCCGGCGCTGCCGCTGGCGGTGATCGCCGGAACACATGCCCGCTATGTCGAGGCCCTGCAGCGCCTCACCGGAGACAAACCTGTCGAGTGACCGCCGCGTGCGCGCGGCGCATGACAACCGGCCTACGCCCTTCAGCAAGGAGACCGCATGGGTCTAGAAGCCACGTCATCTGAGCGGCGCCGAGCGCCGTTGAACGTTCGCAGTGTCGCCATCGGCCAGCCCCTGATCTGGTTGGCCGCAGCCTGGCGCGACATGCGCGCCAATCCCGTCGCCAGCCTTTCGTATGGACTGCTGTTTGCCATCTTTGGCGACCTGATCACCATTTTTGCCTGGCGGCAGGGCCACCTGTTCATCGCCGCCACTTCCGGCTTCCTGCTGATTGCGCCGCTGCTCTGCGGCGGGCTGTACGAGATCAGCCGCCGCCGCCAGGCCGGTCAGTCTTCGACTTTTCTGATATCGCTGGCCGGCGGTCGCCGCAATGCGCGCGAGCTGGTCAAACTGGGACTGCTGCTGGCCATCGTCGGACTGTGCTGGGAACGCATTTCGACGCTGCTCTTCCTGCTCCTGGCACCCCATATCCCGCCCGATCTGCTGATCTTGCTCGCCGAGATGCCCAAGTTGCCGGAAAATCGCGATCTGATGATCATCTGGCTGCTGAGCGGTGGCAGTCTGGCTTTGCTCGTCTTCGCCGTCACCGTCGTCTCGGTGCCGCTGCTGCTCGATCGCCAGGTGGGCTTCATCACTGCGATGCGCACCAGCCTGCATGCGGTCGACGCCAACATACGCCTGATGGTCCTCTGGGCGGCCATTGTTGCAACGCTGACCGTCCTCGGTATTGCCACCCTGTTCTTTGGCTTGGTCGTTCTCATGCCCTTGATCGGGCACGCGTCGTGGCACGCTTATCGCGACCTTGTAGAATAGCGAGGTGCTGGCGAGCACCCTCCTCTGCAACCACGGAACCCCTGATGACTGCCTCCCCCCTGTGCGACAACCCTCTGCTTGACCTGTCCGGCCTGCCGCGCTTCGACGCCATTGTGCCGAGCGACGTGCAGCCGGCTATCGGCAAGCTTCTCGACGACTGCCGCGCGCTGATCGTGCGGCTGACCACGGAAGGCGCCACAACGACCTGGGACAGCTTCGCGGCAGCGTTGAGTGACGGCCTCGAACCGCTGTCGCGCGCCTGGGGAGTTGTCGGCCATCTGCACGCCGTCAATGACGTCCCCGAATGGCGCGAGGCGTATAACCGCATGCTCCCCGAAGTCTCGCGCTTCTATGCCGAACTCGGTCAGAACCTCAAGCTCTTCGCCGCTTACCAGGCAATCGCCGGAAGCGCTGAATACGCCAGGCTTTCGCCAACCCGGCAGCGCATCATCGACAACGAGATTCGCGACTTTCGGCTCGCCGGCGCGGAGCTGCGCGACGATCAGAAGCCGCGCTTCCAGGCGATTGCGGAGGAACTTTCGCAGCTTTCGGCCAAATTCTCGGAAAACCTGCTCGACGCCACCAACGCCTTTGCCGAACTGGTGAGCGACGAGGCCGAACTGGCCGGCCTGCCCGACGACGCCCGCCAGGCCGCGGCCGAGGCAGCCGAGAAGGATGGCCACGACGGCTGGAAATTCACGCTGCACATGCCTTCCTACCTGCCGGTGATGCAATACGCCGACAGTCGCCGTCTGCGGGCGGTGATGTACCGTGCCTACGCCACTCGCGCCGCCGAATTCGGGGCTGCCGAGTTGGACAATACGCCGCTGATCGGTCAGATTCTCCGGCTGCGCCGTGAAGAGGCGCAGATGCTCGGCTACGCCAGTTTCGCCGAAGTGTCGCTGGTGCCAAAAATGGCCGAGTCGGTGCCCCAGGTACTGGCCTTTCTGCGCGACATGGCGACCAAGGCCAGGCCCTTCGCCGAACGGGATATTGCCGACCTGCGCGCCTTCGCGCGTAGCGAGCTGCAACTTCAGGACCTCGAGCCCTGGGACGTCGGCTACGTTTCCGAAAAGCTCCTGCAAGAGCGGTACGCCTTCTCCGAGCAGGAAGTAAAGCAGTATTTCACCGAGGACAAGGTTCTCAGTGGCCTCTTCGAAGTCGTCGAAACGCTGTTCGGCGTCTGTCTCAAACGCGACAACGCGCCAGTCTGGCACGAGGACGTGCGCTTCTTCCGCATCGAAACGCCCGCCGGCGAACTGCTTGGCCAGTTCTACCTCGACCTTTACGCCCGTGAAACGAAGCGTGGCGGCGCCTGGATGGACGAAGCGATCACCCGTCGCCGACGGTCTTCCGCTGCCGCGGCGACCGACCCCATCCAGAAACCGGTGGCCTATCTCAACTGCAACTTCTCGCGCCCGATCGGTAACACGAATGGTCAGGCAAGGCCGGCGACCTTCACGCACGACGAAGTAATCACCCTCTTTCACGAGACCGGCCACGGCCTGCACCACCTGCTGACACGCGTCGACGAGCTGGCCGTTGCCGGCATCCACGGTGTCGAGTGGGACGCCGTCGAACTGCCATCGCAGTTCATGGAGAACTACTGCTGGGAGTGGAGCGTCGTGCAGGGGATGAGCAGCCATGTCGACACCGGCCACGCGCTGCCGCGCGCACTTTTCGACAAGATGCTGGCGGCCAGGAACTTCCAGAGCGGCATGCAGACGCTTCGCCAGATCGAGTTTTCGCTCTTCGACCTGCTCCTGCACAGCGACTTCGACCCGGCTGGAGAACGCAGCGTGCTCGACCTGCTCGGCGACGTGCGCCGCGAAGTCGCGGTTCTTGTCCCGCCCGAGTGGCACCGCTTCCCGAACAGCTTCTCGCACATCTTCGCCGGCGGTTACGGCGCCGGCTACTACAGCTACAAGTGGGCCGAAGTCCTCTCGGCCGACTGCTACGGCGCTTTCGAAGAGGCCGGCGACCCTTTCGACCAGAACACCGGACAACGCTTCCTGAGCAGCATTCTGTCGGTCGGCGGCAGTCGCCCGGCGATCGAGAACTTCCGCGCCTTCCGCGGTCGCGATCCGCAGGTCGACGCGCTGCTCAGGCACAGCGGCATGGTTTCGGTGTAAAGGAAGGTCACGCCCATGCACCCGACAACCGCCGTCCGCTTCGCCGCTATCGCCGCTTCCTTGCTGGCGGCCAGCGCGGTCAACGCGCAACAAACCTACCGCTGGATCGACGCGCGCAGCGGCGTCACCGTGATATCCGACCGGCCACCGCCGCCGGGAACGCCCGGGGTAACCGTCTCCGAGGGGGCCAACGCAGGCGAAGACGAGCAGCGACTTCCTTACGCCATACGCCAGGCGAGCGCCAGATTCCCCGTCGTCCTGTACACCAGCGCCGACTGTGGCGCCTGCCAGCAGGCGCGCGTGCTGCTCAATGGCCGCGGCGTTCCCTTCGTGGAAAAACTGCTCACCAGCCAGGACGAGCTGACGGCGCTTGGCCGGCAACTGGGCGGCGACGCCGTGCTGCCAAGCATCAGCGTCGGCCGGCAAAGCGCCACCGGCTTTACTGCCGCCACCTGGAACGAGCTGCTCGACTTTGCCGGCTATCCGGCCACCGCTCCCTACGGCTTCAAACCTGCCGGCCCGCCCCGCGAATGAAGATCGCCAGCTGGAACGTCAATTCGCTCAAGGTCCGGCTGCCGCAGTTGCTCGACTGGCTGGCGGCGCAGAAACCCGCTGTCGTCTGCCTGCAGGAAACCAAGCTCGACGACCCGTTCTTCCCGAAGGCGGAGCTCGAGGCCGCCGGCTATCACGTCGTTTTCTCCGGACAGAAGACGTACAACGGTGTCGCTCTACTGACTCGCGAGCCGCCGACGGATGTCGTTTTCGGCAACCCGCTCCATGCGGATCCGCAAAAACGCCTGCTGGCGGCAACGGTGAGTGGGATTTGTTTCATCTGCGCCTACGTGCCGAACGGCCAGGCAGTCGGCAGCGACAAGTACGCCTACAAGCTTGCCTGGCTCGATGCGCTGATCGACTGGATCGCCGCGCAGCTGGCCGAGAATCCACGCCTGGTCCTGGCCGGAGACTTCAACATTGCGCCCGACGACCGCGACGTGCACGATCCGGCAGCCTGGGCTGGACAGATCCTGTGCTCCGCAGCCGAGCGGGCGGCTTTCCAGCGCCTTCTGGACCTCGGCCTGCGGGACAGCTTTCGCCTCTTCGAGCAGCCGGAGAAGAGCTTTTCATGGTGGGATTACCGGATGCTCGGCTTCCAGAAGAACCGCGGGCTGCGCATCGACCACATCCTGCTGTCGACGGCGCTCGCCGGACGCTGTACGGGGGCCGAAATCAAGCGCGACCTGCGCAAGCTCGAACGACCGTCGGATCACGCGCCGGTGACCGCGGAACTGGCCGATTGATGGACAGCCCGCAACCTGGCAGTCTGCCGCCATCCCTGCTCGCACTCTATCCGGCACTGAGCTCGCTGCCGGCCGATCAACTCGCGGATCTCGGCCAGAAAATGACGCAGCGCGACCTGCCCGCCGGCACGAAACTGTTCAGCGAACGGCAGGACTGCCTGGGATTCCCGCTGATTCTTGCCGGCACGATCAAGGTCGTGAAGAGCACCGCCGGCGGCCGCGAGATGCTGCTCTACCGTGTCGAGCCGGGCGGCTCGTGCATCATCAGCTCGAGCTGCCTGCTCGGTCACACGCCTTATTCGGCGCGCGGCATTGCCGAGACGCCCCTGTCGCTGCTGCTCCTGCCGATTGCCGCGTTCGAGAAACTGCTCGCCGAAAACGGGCGCTTCCGCGACTTCGTCTTCCACCTGTTTGCCGAGCGCATAGCCGAGCTGATGCAACTGGTCGAAGAAGTGGCTTTCCACCGCCTCGACCAGCGCCTGGCAAAGCTGCTCGTGGCCAGGGGTGAAAGCATCCAAGTCACACACCAGGCGCTGGCCGAGGAACTCGGCAGCGTCCGCGAGATGGTCAGTCGTCTACTCAAGGGCTTCGCCGTGCAGGGACTGGTCAGGCTGGGCCGCGAACAGATCACGGTGATCGACGCGAGCGGGCTGCAGCAACTGGCGGACAGCCCTCGCTGATCGCCGCTGGCCCCCCGCTGGCGGCGCGGCATTGCCGCCGTGACCCCGTTGACCCTGTGACTCTGTGACTGCGGTTACATACAGCCAGGCTGCAGCGGCGTACTCTGGCGCCGTCACTCACCAACGCTCACGGAGCCAATCATGAAAACCAATGTCGGTGGAATCGACAAAATCCTGCGTATCGTCGTCGGCATCGCGCTGATCACGATGGCCGCCCTCGGGGTCGTCGGCGCCTGGGGCTGGATCGGCGTGGTACCGCTGCTGACCGGCCTGTTTGGTGTCTGTCCCGCCTACCTGCTGCTTGGAGCCAACACCTGTCCGGTCAAGAAAACCGGCTGAACGGCGAGCTGCCTGCGCGAACGGCGTCGCCGGACCGGCGACGCCGTTTTCACGTCAGGCTGTTGGCCAGGCGAACGTAATCGGCCACCGACAGCTCCTCAGCCCGACAAGTCGGTGAAACGCCGAGCGCCGCCAGCTGATCCTCGTCGACCATCCCCCGGAGACTGTTGCGCAGCATCTTGCGGCGCTGCCGGAAAGCGCTGGCGACGAGCGCCGAAAAGCGCGCTTCGTCGCCCGCCAGCAGAGTTTCCGGCGAACGCGGAATCAGGCGCACCAGCGCCGAGTGCACCTTGGGCGGCGGATCGAACGCCTCTGGCGGCACGTCGAGCAGACGATCGATGACGAAACGGTACTGCAGCATCACCGTCAGCCTGCCGACATCGCCACTACCCGGCTCGGCGACCATGCGGTCGACGACCTCGCTTTGCAGCATGAAGTGCATGTCGCGCACGCAGGTGGAATAATCGGCGAGATGAAAAAGGAGTGGCGTCGAGATGTTGTACGGCAGATTGCCGACAATGCGCAGGTGAGCGCCCGCGCTGCTGGCCAGTCGACCGAAATCGAAGGCCAGCGCGTCACCCTCGTGCACCGTCAGTTTGTCCGCCGAATAGATCTTCCCGAGTCGGGCAACGATGTCGCGGTCGATCTCGACGACGTGCAGATGGTCAAGGCGCCGCAACAGGGGAGCGGTCAGGGCGGCCAACCCTGGGCCAATCTCGACCACCTTCTCGCCACGGCGTACGGCCAGCTGGTCGATGATCTCGTCGATGACCTGTTCATCGACGAGAAAATTCTGGCCAAAGCGCTTGCGCGCGACGTGCTTCCTCATGCCCTCGCTGGCCTGCTGCCAGCGGCGCGCGCCACCATTTCGATGGCCTGCTCGATGGCCACCAGCAGGCTGCCGGGATCGGCCCGTCCGCTGCCCGCCAGTTCAAGTGCGGTGCCATGATCGACCGAGGTACGGATGATCGGCAGGCCCAGCGTGACATTGATGCCGTGGCCAAAACTCGCGTACTTGAGCGCGGTAAGGCCCTGGTCGTGGTACATCGCGAGAACGCAGTCGCCGCGCTCGAGGACCGGCCGAGAGAACATCGTATCGGCCGGCAGCGGGCCGAGCAGGGTCATGCCTTCGGCCCGCAACCGCTCGAGCACCGGCGCGATCACCTCGATCTCCTCATGACCGAGGTAGCCCCCCTCGCCGGCGTGCGGATTGAGGCCGGCAACCAGAATCCGCGGGCGATCGATGCCGTACTTCGCGCTCATCTCGCGGTGCAGGATACGCAGGGTCTCCTCGACGGCCGTCTGGGTGACCGCCGCTGGCACGTCACGCAGCGGCAAATGCGTCGTCACCAGTGCCACCCGCAAGCCGCCGCCGGCGAGCATCATCACCACCCGTGGCGTTGCCGTCCGCTCGGCCAGGTACTCGGTATGCCCGCTGAAGGGAATGCCGGCATCGTTGATGACACCCTTGTGCACCGGGGCGGTGACCATGGCGGCAAATTCACCGCTCTGGCAGCCGCTCAGTGCTCGCTCCAGCAGTGCCAGCACGTAGCGGGAATTGGCCGGATCGAGGCGACCGGGGGTCGCCGCGGCGGCCAATGGCTGGTGAAGCACTTCCAGCGTGCCGGCTTGCGGCGGCAGACCGGCTTGCCAGTCACGGAGCTGGCCGGGAAAGTGCAGGGCCTCGGCGCGCTCGGCGAGCAGTGAGCGATCGGCAAGAACGACGATTCGTGCCGGGAAGCGAGCAGCCAGCGCGCAATCAGCCAGACGCAGGCAGATCTCGGGGCCGACGCCGGCCGGTTCGCCACTGCTGACGGCGATCACCGGCGCGCTCGACAGGGCGCTCAACGCTCCTCCAGACGAAGCTCCACGTAGGCGCGATCTCTCGTCTGGCGCAGCCAGTCCTGATAGGCCTCGTCACGCTTGCGCTCACGCAGCACCTGCCGTGCTGCAGCGCGTTGGCGATCACTCGATACATCCTGGACACGACGCTCGAGCACCTCGATCAGATGGAAGCCAAAGGGTGACTGCACCGGCTCGCTGAGCTCGCCCGGGGCCAGCGCATTCATCGCCCGCTCGAACTCCGGAACCGTGTCACCCTCGTAAATCCAGCCAAGATCACCACCCTTTGACGCCGAGCCATCCTGCGAGAAGAGCCTGGCCAGGTCGGCAAAGCTCTCGCCGTGCTTGATCCGTTGGCGCAGACTCTCCAGGGTGTGCCTGGCCTCGGGCTCCGAGACCACTTCGTTGACCTTGATCAGGATATGCCGTGCGTGCGTCTGCTGAACAGCCGGCAAGGCACCGCCACCCCGCTTGTCCAGCAATTTGATCAAGTGAAATCCATTCGAGCTGCGCAGAACCGGCGACACGTCGCCCACCTTGAGCGTCGTCGCCACTTCGGCGAACATGGTCGGCAGGCGGTTGAGCGAACGCCAGCCAAGATCGCCGCCACGCAGACCATCCGGGGCATCGGAATAAGCGGCAGCCAGTTGGGCAAAGTTCTCGCCTTTGCGCAGCCGTTCAACGATCTGGTCGGTCTTGGCGCGCAATTGTTGAATCTGCTCCGGGCTGGCCGACTCGGGAGCGCGCAGCAGGATATGCGCGATCTGATACTCCTCGCCGGCAGCCGGCCCGGATTCGCCCACGAGGTAGTTATCGATCTCGCCTTCGGAGACGAAAATCCGGCTGTCGACCTCGCGCTCACGCAAGCGTGCAATGGTCATCTCGGCACGAATCTCTTCGCGAAAGCTGGCAAAGGCAATACCGTCCTTTTCCAGGGCGACGCGAAACTGTGCGAGTGACAGTTTGTTGTTGGCAGCAATACGTTGCAAAGCCTGGTCAAGCTGTGCGTCGTCGACGCGCAGGCCGACCTCGCGGGCGAACTGCAACTGCACCTTGTCCATGACCAGACGCTCAAGCATCTGTTTTTCGAGCACATCCCGCGGCGGCAGGGTGGTCCCCTGGCGCTGCAGTTGACTCAGCGCAGAAGCGAGACGCGAGCGCAACTCGTGATGCGTTATCACTTCGTCATTGACGACGGCGACGATACGGTCGGCAGGCAGCGGCTGGCTGGAGGGCTGTGCAGCGCTTTGCGCCGCGGCCACTCCGACGAAAAAAAGGGATAGCAGCAGCGCGCGAAATAAAAGCATCATGGTCAACACCTACTGTTCGGCCAGAGCCGAATCCGTCTGCGGCTGATTGGCCACACCGTAGCCGGGAATCCGGCGCTGGAGGAGGCTGATCGGATTCGAGCCCAGGCGCGAGAAATCGCTCAGTTCAAGTTGCACGAAGGCTCGCGTCGTCGCGTCCGCCTCGGTGGTCTGCAGACGCTGCCCGACGACGCGCACCACCCAGCAGCCGGCGTTGTATTCCAGGCCGCCGATAATTTCGATCGGCTGGTTCTGCAGAAACGAATAGTTGTAGCGACCGACCGCCTGCCAGCGGCCATCGATCGGCCACTGCCCGGAAACGTCGACCTGCTTGATCGGCGTCACCGCCTGCGTGTTGTAACTGTACGACGCATTGAGCAGCTTGCCGGCCTCCGGGAAATAGCGCGCACCGAAGGAATAGCGTTGAAACTCCTGATCGTCCACGGTGTATTGCAGGGCGGCGTCGGCATAGACCCGCGGCAGGATCTGCCCGGTGAAGCCGGCCAGAAAATCCGACCTGTCCCACTGCCGAGTGGTCGCTCCCGGCAGCGCCACCTTGTCCTTGGTGAAATAGAGCCGCTGACCGACCATCCCGCGCATGATCTCATTACCGGAAGTCGGATTGATCAGGCGCGAGGAAAGGGCGGCGGTCAGCTGATTGGCGTTGTTGATGCGGTCCCAGCCGGAGAACTGGTTATCGGCAAAGATCTGCGCAAAATTGAAGTCGGCCAGCGCGGTATCGAAGATCGGAATATCGTCCTGATTCTCGTACGGTATGTTGAGGTAGTAAAGACGAGGCTCCAGGGTCTGCGTATAGTCGCGACCGAACCAGTTGCTGGGGCGCTCGAAAGTCATTCCCGAATCGACGCTGAAGATCGGCAGGTTGCGATTGATCGAAGTCGGGAGGATATTCGTCGAGCCTGGGTAATTCAGGGCATAGTGAGTGACATTGACGCCGACGCGCGGCGTGACATACCAGCCGGGGGTGGTGTAGGGCAGTGAAATCTGTGGTTGCATGACCGTCCGCTGCCCGTCGACGGTAGAGGAATCGGGACGGACAAAACTGGTGTACTGCCCGAAAAAGGCGCTGTCGGTCGACAACAAATCCGGCTGGCGCGCGTTTACGGTGATTTGCGGCAAGAGCTGATAGGGCGGAGTGACCGGGTTCTGCGGGTCCGGCTGCAGGGTCTGGAAGGTCTGCACGTTGGCCGTCGCATTCCACCATCCGCCACCACCGTAGCTAAGCAAGCCTTGCTGCAGAAGTTGCGTTTCGGAGGTCTTGGTGATCTCGCTCGACAGGTCGGTGTAGTAATCGCTGTCCGAGACCCGGTTGTAGTTGATCGCGCCCGAGAAACCGTTGGCGGCGACCTGAGAATGGGTCAAGGCCACACCCCAGCGATCGCGGTTCGCCACCCGATCATTCGGAAGATACTCGCCACGGACGTTGCCGAAGTAGGTTCCCCCGTACGCCGCGTTGAGGTAGCGAAAGTCGGTGCCGAGCAGCAGACCGCGCTTGGTGAGCAGGGTCGGCTCGAACGTGGCATCCATGTTCGGTGCAATGTTCCAATAGTAGGGCAGGGTGAATTCGAAACCGCTGTCGCTACTCGTTCCGTAGCTTGGCGTCAGAAAACCCGACTTGCGGTGATTGTTGAGCGAAAAGGATAACCACGGCGAGTAGAGAATCGGCACTCCGAGGAAGTGGACGGTGGCATCGTTGCCACTCCCCACCTCGTTGTCGTAGTCGAGCTTCAGGTCGGCGACGCTGAGAAACCAGTCGTCATTACCGGGCTTGCAGGTGGTGTAGGTCGCCGAACTCAGACGAATCTGGTTCTCGCCCTCGAAATCGATGCGCTGCGCCGTGCCGCGTGCTTCGGTCGGCTCGCCGTTTGCGTCCTGGTGATACTTGAGCTTGGTCTGCCCGGGCAGCAGGCCGAAGGACATGGGTGCCGCAAAACCGCCGCTGAATTCGCTGTCTGCTTCGGTTGGCGCCAGGCCGGAAGCGACGTCGCCGCGGGATTTCGCTCCTGCCGCAGAACGCGGCGGGCGCTTCACGAAATACGAAGCATCGTCGAAGAACCCAAAATGATCCTCGAGCCGCATACGCATCTTGGTCCCTGAGACGACGTCATCACGCTGCTGAAAGCGCGCGCTCCCGACCGCCTCGACCTCGTCTTCGACCGGCCAGTAGGTCAGTTGATCGGCCGTCAATACCTTGTCGGCCTGGCGCAACTCGGCGTCGTCCTGGGCAATGAGCTCCCGGTCAACGACGCCCGAAATCCTCTGCGCACTCAGGAAGGTTGCTTGCGACCCGGCCTCCGCCTCGGCGGGCGGCGTAGCGCTGGCCGGCGACGAGGGCGACGGCACGGCAGCCACCGCCCCGGCCGGCTTGACCGGCACCGGCGAGGGCGTGGAAATCACGCTCGGCGCCGCCTTGTCCACGCTCGGCGCCGCCTTTTCGGCTGGCGGCGGCACGGCGATTGTCGTGGCCGGCGACGCGGATAGCGTCGACGGGGCCACGGTCTCCGCGCCACGGGCACTGGCTTTCGGCGTCTCGGCGAGCGGTGCGGCCAGGCCTTGATCGGGCTGGCTGATCACCGGCTGCTCCGCGTCCCGCGCCAGCGCTTTCCCCGCCTGCACGTCGGGCCCGACGTTCGCAGCCGGCGAACTGACGCCTTCAGCCGACGGCTGCTCGCTGACCTCGACTGCAGCCTGGACTGGCTCTTCCGCGGTCGTCGGCGTTGGCACGGGTCGCGCTTCGATGACCGGAGTCACGACAGGCTTGCTCTCCGCAGGCGCAGCGTCTGCCTGCCCCTCAGGCGACCGCTTGACCGGGGCGGCGGGCACAATGGCCGGCAGGCCAAGCAACGCCGGATCGACGCGCAACGGTGGCGCCGGCTGCGCCTGCGCGACGCCGGGCAGGCTGGCGAGAAGCGTCGTGGCCACGGCGCAACGAAAGATCAAGGTCCGCGGCTTGCGCCGAAAGGGAAACGTCATGCCAAGGTTGTCAATAAAGAATGCCAGGAATTGTTGGGACCATTCCGATTGTTCGGACGCCGGGCTGTGGGTTTGGTCGTCTCTGCGGCGGCACTTCAAGCACTGCCCGGATGGTAGAATCGGTCGCATATTTTAGCACCATCGTTCAAGGAGAAGCGGCATGCCGCGTACCGCCCTGCTGCGCAACTGGCTCCGACAGGTCTTTGAGCCAACTTTCCCAGGCTGGGATGCGCGCCTCGAAGCGGCCTCGGCCGACGCCAGCTTCCGGCGTTACTTTCGCGTCGAGCTCCCCGATCGAACGACGCGCATCGTCATGGACGCGCCGCCGGAGAAAGAAGACTGCCGCCCCTTCATCAAGGTCGCCGCCCTCTTTCGCGAGGCCGAGGTGCATCTGCCCGCGGTGCTCGCCGCCGACCTCGAACAAGGCTTCCTGCTCCTCTCTGACCTCGGCAGCAGCACTTACCTGAGTGCCCTGCACGACCGGAGCACGGCGGCGCGACTGTACGCCGACGCCAACCGGGCACTGCTCGCCATTCAGCTCGCCAGTCGACCAGGTGTTCTTCCCGAATACGACGGTGACCTGCTCGGCCGCGAACTGGCCCTGTTCCCCGACTGGTACCTGCGCCGTCACCTCGGAGTGACCATCGACAAAGGCATGCAATCCACCCTGCAGACGGTGTTCGCAGCGATCCTGGCCAACAACCTGCGACAGCCAAGGGTCTACGTACATCGCGACTACCACTCGCGCAACCTGATGCTCGTCGGCGAGCCCGCGCCCGCTTTTCCGAGCAACCCCGGAATTCTCGATTTCCAGGATGCTGTTTACGGTCCGCTGACCTACGACCTCGTCTCGCTCTACCGTGACGCCTACATCGCTTGGCCGGAAGATCAGGAGCTCGATTTCGTGATCCGTTACTGGGAAGGCGCGCGCCAGGCCGGATTGCCGGTAGAGGCCGATTTCCACGACTTCTACCGCGACTACGAATGGATGGGTGTACAGCGCCAGCTCAAGGTGCTCGGCATCTTCGCGCGCCTGTGCCATCGCGACGGCAAGGAGAACTACCTCGCGGACATGCCGCGCGTGCTCGGCTATCTGCGGCGAAGCTGCGAGCGCTACAGAGAACTGCGGCCGCTGGCACGCCTGCTCGACGTGGTCGAGAAGCGGCCGGTCGACGTCGGCTACAGCTTCTGATGAAGGCCATGATTCTTGCCGCCGGGCGCGGCGAACGCCTGCGCCCGCTCACCGATACGACCCCCAAACCACTGCTGATGGCGGGCGGCAGGGCGCTGATCGCCTGGCATCTGCAGGGCCTGGCCAGGGCCGGTTGGCGCGAGGTGGTGATCAACCACGCCCATCTCGGCGAACAGATCGAGGCGGCACTGGGCAACGGCAGCGACTTCGGCCTGCACATCGCCTACTCACCCGAAGCCGGCGGAGCGCTGGAAACCGCCGGCGGCATCGCCAGCGCGCTGCCACTGCTTGGCGACGAACCCTTCCTGGTGGTCAACGGCGACATCTGGTGCGACTGGGATTTCTCGCGGGCCAGGCGCATCGCCAGCACCCTCGACCGCGAGCACGCGCATCTGCTGCTGGTCGACAACCCGCCACACCATCCTGGTGGCGACTTTTGCCTGGATGGCCAGATCGTGCGCGCAGCGACCGGAAACCGCACTGGCTCTCTGACCTACGCCGGCATTGGCGTCTTCCCGCCCGACTTCTTTGCCACCGTCGCGGCCGGCGTGAAAATGAAACTTCGCCCCCTGCTGGACGCGGCCATTGCCCGCGGTACGCTCACCGGCGAACGACACGGCGGTCGCTGGGTCGACGTCGGAACCCGCGAACGCCTCGCTGAACTCGACATGGAGCTTGCCTCAAGCAGATGAGTCTCAAACCCTACGCCAAGCGTCGCCAGCGGGTACTCGACAGCCTCGGGGACGGCGTCGCCGTCCTGGCCACGGCACCAGAGCGCCTGCGTAACCGCGACTCGCATTATCCCTACCGCTTCGACAGCTACTTCTGGTATCTGAGCGGCTTCCCCGAGCCCGATGCGGTGATCGTCCTGGTCGGCGGCGCGGAAGCGAAAGCGATCCTCTTCTGCCGCGAGAAGAACGAGGAGCGCGAAACCTGGGACGGTTTTCGCTACGGCCCCGACGCTGCCGCCGCCGCCTTCGGCTTTACTGAAGCGCATCCGATCGGCTGTCTCGACGAAATGCTGCCCACGTTGATCGCCAACCACGCGGCGCTGTGGCACTCGCTGGGTCACGACAGAGAATGGGACAGCCGCATCGGCAACGCGCTGAATGCCGTTCGTTCCCAGGGGCGCAGCGGCACGCGCGCGCCCGGTGAAATCCGCGACCTGCGTGGCCTGCTCGATCAGATGCGGCTGAGCAAGGACGCGCACGAAGTCCAGCTCATGCGCCACGCCGCCGACATCGCTTCGGCCGGCCACAGCCGCGCGATGCGCGCGTGCAGGCCGGGCATGGCCGAATACGAACTCGAAGCAGAGCTGAGCTACGAATTTCGCCGCCGCGGCGCCGACGGCCACGCCTACACGCCGATCGTCGCCGGTGGCGCCAACGCCTGCATCCTGCACTACGTCGACAACAACAAACTCCTGGCGGGCCAATCGCTGGTCCTGATCGACGCCGGCTGCGAGGTCGCCGGCTACGCCTCGGACATCACCCGCACCTTCCCGGTCGGCGGACGTTTCAGCGCCGAGCAACGCGAGGTCTATGAAATCGTCCTCGCGGCGCAGCAGGCGGCGATTGCCGCAGTACACCCCGGCGCCTCGTTCACCGACTACCACCAGGCGGCGCTGCGCGTCCTGACGCAGGGGCTGATCGATCTCAAGCTGCTCACCGGCAGCGTCGACGGCGCCGTCGAAAGCGAAGCCTACAAACCCTGGTACATGCACCGCACCGGCCACTGGCTGGGGCTCGACGTCCACGATGCCGGCGACTACAAGACCGGCACGGCCGACGACGACTGGGTCAAGCTGGCTGCGGGCATGACGCTGACCGTCGAACCGGGCCTCTACCTGCGCCCCGGCAGCGCCGTTCCGGAACACCTGCACGGCATTGGCGTGCGCATCGAGGACGACGTACTGGTCACCAGCGACGGCTGCCTGGTGTACACCAATGCACCGCGAACGGTTGCCGAAATCGAGGAGGTCATGCGCCATGAGTGAGCCGGCGAACGGCGCGGAGAGCACGAACGCAAGCTCTGTCGACGTCGCCATCGTCGGCGCCGGGCCAGTTGGCATGTCGCTGGCCTTGGCGCTGGCCGGCGGGCCGCAGAGCGTGCTCTTGCTCGACAGCCGCCCGCACGCGGCCTGGGCCCGCGACCCGCGCGCGCTGGCGCTGGCGCATGGCAGCCGCCAGCTGCTTGAACGTCTCGGCGCCTGGAAGGCAAGCGCGGCAACGGCGATCGAAAGCATCCACGTTTCGCAGCGCGGCGGTTTTGGTCGCACGCTAATCGATGCCAGCGAATACGGCATCGCCGCGCTCGGCTACGTGATGCGCTACCGCGATCTCGCCGCCACCCTCGACGCGCGCATCGACGCGACGCAGTGCTTGCACGACTGCACGCTGCTCGACATCACGACCGGCAACGACACGGCCGAGATTACGCTGGCGGCGCAGAACGGCGACCCCGCCGCGCCGCGACGAATCCGGGCCAGACTCGTTGTGCACGCCGAAGGTACGCCGGTCAGCGACCCCGACGTGCGCGTTTACGATTACCGGCAGCACGCCGTGGTCGCCGAAGTTCGCCCCGTTCCTGGTCACCAGCAGCGCGCCTGGGAACGTTTTACGCCCGATGGTCCGCTTGCCCTGCTGCCGCTGGGGCAGGACTACTCGCTGGTGTTTACCGTGCCACCGGAAAAGGCCGCCAACCTGCTCGCCCTCGACGAGGGTGACTTCCTCGCCGCGCTACGGGCGCAGTTCGGCAGCCGCCTCGCTTTCGTTGCCAGTGGTCCGCGCACCAGCTTTCCGTTGGCGCTGCGGGTCCGCGAGCAACTGGCTGGCCGACGCCAGGTGTGGATCGGCAACGCCGCGCAAAGCCTGCACCCGGTTTCCGGACAGGGCTTCAACCTCGGTTTGCGCGACGCCTGGGAACTCGCGGCGGTGCTGCTTGCCAACGCCAGCGGCGACGCGGGCAATGCCGCTGTCCTGGCCGCCTACGCGCGTTCTCGCCGCCTTGACCGCCAGGGCAGCATCGCCTTCACCGACGGCCTCGTGCGCGTCTTCGGCATAGACCTGGCGCCGCTACGGATCGCTCGTGGCGCAGGGCTGCTGGCACTCGACGTCTTGCCGCCGCTGCGCCACTTCGTCGCCAAACGAATGATCTGGGGGGCCCGCGCCTGGCCATGAACGGTCGACGCCAGGCTCTTGGCTGCGCTTAAGCGCAGCCAAGAGCGCCCGCAAAGCACGAAAATGTCGTCGCCGCAGTTCGCTTTTACAGGCGATTCCGCTAGACTTCGCCGATTCCCCAGTTCCAGCAAGAGCGCCCTCACGATCCCATGCCGCCAACCAACAAGACCCCACCACTGATCGAGTTCAAGGGAACCACCCTGCCCATCGTCACGGTCAGCCTGCGATCGCTGCAACTGGGCGAACTCGGCGAAGCCGCCAGCGCGCTGTTCGGCGACGATCCCTTTTTCGATGGCGAGGCTGCCGTGCTCGACTTGTCGCAGGCGGCTGCCGCCTCGTCGGCCAAATGGCAGTTCTTAAAGGAGCTCTTCAGGACCCACGGGCTGAACGTGATCGGTGTCCGGGGCGGCAGCGATGAGCTTCGCGAAAGCGCCCGCACGGCCGGCCTGCCGACCTACGCCGCCGTCGATCGTTCGCTACGCGCGGCGCCCCGTGCCGACGACGAGCGTCCGGCGCCCGCCGCGCCGCCGCCAGTGCCGGAAGCAAAGTCGGAAGCAAAGCCCGAGCCAGCGCGGGAAGCAAAGCCCGAGCCCGCCGCCGCCAGCACTGGCGCAAGGTCGCCAACGCTGTTCCTCACTCGGCCCTTGCGTTCGGGGCAACAGATCTACGCACGTGGCGGCGACCTTGTCGTTCTCGCCGCGGTCAACTCCGGTGCCGAAGTCATCGCCGACGGCAACATCCACATCTACGCCCCCTTGCACGGTCGTGCACTGGCGGGCGCCAGCGGCGATACCGGGGCACGCATCTTCAGCACTCGCTTCGATGCCCAGCTGGTCTCGGTTGCCGGACTGTATCGGACTTTCGACAGTGGCGTACCGAGCGATCTGGCGGGCAAAGCGGTGCAGGTCAGGCTCGCTGAAAAAACTGGCGACAGCTCCGGTAAACTGGTTGTCGAGCCACTCAGGACAGAGTAGCAGCGACTCGGGCAGCGGCAATGGCACCGCAAGCGCTGCGCGGATCAGCAGAAAGCCCATTCTGCGGGTAGAATCTCGTCTTTAATCTGCGGAGAAACATCCGTGACACGTATTGTCGTCGTAACGTCGGGCAAGGGTGGAGTCGGCAAGACCACCACCAGCGCCAGCTTCGCATCAGGGCTCGCCCTGCGTGGTTACAAAACTGCCGTCATCGATTTTGACGTCGGTCTGCGCAACCTGGATCTGATCATGGGCTGCGAGCGCCGCGTGGTCTACGACCTGGTCAACGTTCTCAACGGAGAAGCAACGCTCACCCAGGCGCTGATTAAGGACAAGCACTGCGAGAACGGCAATCTCTTCGTCCTGCCGGCTTCACAGACTCGCGACAAGGACGCGCTCAGCGAAGAAGGGGTCGAGAAAGTCCTCAAGGAACTCGAACACATGGCCTTCGATTACGTCGTCTGCGATTCGCCGGCGGGCATCGAGCGCGGGGCGGTTCTGGCCCTGACCTTTGCCGACGAAGCGCTGGTGGTCAGCAACCCGGAAGTTTCCTCGGTACGCGACTCGGACCGCATTCTCGGCATCATCCAGGCCAAGTCACGCCGTGCCCTGAGCGGCGGCGAGCCGGTCAAGGAACATCTGCTGATCACCCGCTACTCGCCAAAACGCGTCGAAGAGGGGGAAATGCTCTCGTACAAGGATGTGCAGGAGATTCTGCGCGTGCCGATCATCGGCGTCATTCCCGAGTCTGAAGCGGTACTTCAGTCTTCGAACGCCGGCTCGCCTGCGATCCACCTCGCCAACAGCGATGTTGCCGGCGCCTACCTTGACGTGGTCGGCCGCTTCCTCGGCGAAACCATCCCCCTGCGTTACGTCGACTACGAGAAGCCCGGCCTGTTCAAGCGATTCTTCGGGGGTAAATAAGGATGTCCCTGTTCTCCCTGATCTTCGGCGGCAGCAAGCCCAAGACGGCGTCCATTGCCAAGGAACGCCTGCAACTGATCATTGCCCACGAACGCAATGAAAGTAACAACACGCCCGACTTCCTGCCGGCATTGCAGCAGGAGTTGATGGCGGTGATCTCGAAGTACGTCTCGGTGAACCCGGAAGATATCAAGGTATCGATCGAGAAGCAGGGAAACATGGAAGTACTCGAGGTGAACATCGTCATGCCGGACACGGCCAACAAGGCTCAGGACAGCGCCTGACGGCCAATTCGGGTGGCCGTCAGGGCGAGAAGCGCCGCGCACGCTGACGCCGCAGGAAGCAGGTAGCGACGGCTGAGCTCAAGGCCCAGTCCGGCGGCAGGCCTGCCGATGCCGTGACGCCATCGCCAAGGCGATCAATGTCGCCGGCACGCAAGATCGTCTGTTTTTCGGGCGCCAATCGCGGTAGAATCCCGGTCTTGCCTTGCGCCCCGGCACCGCACCGCCATGGAATTCCTCGGATTTACGCTTCGCAACAACCTGTTTGTCGCGCCGATGGCAGGTGTGACCGACCGGCCTTTCAGACAGCTCTGCAAGAGCCTTGGCGCCGGCCTCGCCGTCTCCGAGATGGTGACTTCGAACTCACTGCTCTACGGAAGCGCGAAAACCCGCCGCCGCGCCAATCACGATGGCGAAGTGGCGCCGATCTCGGTGCAGATCGCCGGCGCAGACCCGGCGATGATGGCCGATGCGGCGCGCTACAACGTCGACCGCGGAGCGCAGATCATCGATATCAACATGGGCTGCCCGGCCAAGAAGATCTGCAATGTGATGGCCGGCTCTGCCCTGCTCCGCGACGAGCCTCTGGTCGGCAAGATCCTGTCGGCGGTGGTCAAGGCGGTACCGCAGACGCCGGTGACGCTGAAGATCCGGACCGGCTGGGACACCGGCAACCGTAACGCCCTGAGCATTCTGAAAATTGCCGAGCAGTCCGGGATCCGGGCTCTGGCCATGCATGGCCGGACGCGCGCCTGTGGCTACAGCGGTCACGCCGAGTACGACACCATGCGCGCGGTGAAGGCCGAGGCCCGCATTCCGCTGATCGCCAACGGCGATATCGTCTCGCCGGAGACGGCAAAGTTCGTTCTCGAGAGCACCGGCGCTGACGCGCTGATGATCGGCCGCGCGGCCCAGGGTCGTCCCTGGCTGTTCCGCGAGATCGAGCACTTCCTGAACACCGGCACGCCTCTGATGCCGCCGCGGGTCAGCGAGATTCACCGCATCCTGCTCGCCCACCTTGAAGACCTCTACCTCTTCTACGGCACGGAAACTGGCGTGCGCGTCGCGCGCAAGCATATCTCGTGGTACACGAAGGGGCTGGTCGGATCGGCAGCCTTCCGCCACATGATGAACCAATTGCCGACGATCGCCCTGCAACGGCAAGCGGTCAACGACTTTTTCCTGGCGCTCGCCGAGCACAACGAGCACCTGCCCTACGTCAGCAGCGATCCGGCCACGCCGGCGCTGGCCAACGCCAATTGTGAGGATCTCGCCGCATGAAGCGACAACACGATGAGGATGAGGACATTGCAAGTTTCGTCCGCAAGGCGCTGGAAAACTATTTTCAGCACCTTGACGGCGAAAAGCCGGCACCGGTATACGAGATGGTGATCAAGAGCGTTGAACGCCCGATGCTCGAAGTCGTGCTCAAACAGGCCGGCGGCAACCAGACTTTCGCTGCCGAAATTCTCGGAATCAACCGCAACACCCTGCGCAAGAAGCTGGTCGATCACCGGCTCATCGCCTGAACCGACCTCTTGCTCCAATCCTCCCTACCCTGTCGCAAACCTGCCCACCATGAAAATACGCCAAGCCCTGATCAGCCTCTCCAACAAGAATCGTGCTCTCGAATTTGCCCAGGGCCTTGCCGCCTACGGCGTCAGACTGCTGTCGACCGGCGGCACGGCCAAAATGCTGCGCGATGCCGGGCTTGAGGTCACCGAGGTCGGCGATTACACGGGCTTCCCGGAAATGCTCGACGGCCGCGTGAAAACGCTGCATCCGAAGGTGCACGGCGGCATCCTCGCCCGCCGCGATCTGCCGGAACACCTGGCGACTATCGAGGAGCACGGCATTCCGGCGATCGATCTGGTTTGCGTCAACCTCTACCCTTTCCGCGAGACGATTGCCAAACCCGACGTCACGCTCGCCGAGGCCATCGAGAACATCGACATTGGCGGTCCAGCCATGGTCCGTTCGGCGGCCAAGAACTACGCCGGCGTGGCCGTGGTCACCGATCCCGAAGACTACCCGGCACTCCTCTCGGAAATGGCGAGCAACGGTGGCGGGCTGAGCGCAGCCACCCGCTTCGCCCTGGCCAAGAAAGCCTTCGTACATACCGCACGCTACGACGCGGCCATCGCCAACTGGCTGACCTCTCTTGACGAAAGCGAACAGGCAAAGCCCTTTCCCGAGCGGCTGCAGCTGGCTTTCGATCGCGGCGAGACGCTGCGTTACGGCGAGAACCCACACCAGCAGGCCGCCTTCTACCGTGATCCAGAGCCGGTCGCGGGCTCGATCGCCAACTACCGGCAGCTACAGGGCAAGGAGCTGTCGTACAACAACATCGCCGACGCGGACGCCGCCTGGGAATGCGTCAAGACCTTCGACACGCCCGCCTGCGTGATCGTCAAGCACGCCAATCCCTGCGGCGTCGCGATCAGCGCCGATCTGCTGTCGGCGTACGAAAAAGCCTTTCAGACCGACTCGACGTCGGCGTTTGGCGGCATCATTGCTTTCAACGGCACGGTAGACGCCGACGTCATCGTGGCCATGAATTCGCGCAAGCATTTCGTCGAGGTTCTTCTCGCTCCCGGGTTCACCGCCGCGGCCAGGGAACTGCTGTCCGGCAAGCAAAACCTGCGCGTCCTGGAACTGCCACTGGCCAAGGTCTACCACGACTTCGAGATGAAGCGCATCGGCGGCGGCCTGTTGCTGCAGACACCGGACCGATTCAACGTGCAGGCGTCCGACCTCAGGGTGGTCAGCGCCCTGGTGCCGAGCGCGTCGCAGATCGAGAACCTGCTTTTTGCCTACCGCGTCGCCAAGTTCGTCAAGTCCAATGCCATCGTCTTCTGTGGCCACGGCATGACCCTGGGCGTTGGCGCCGGCCAGATGAGCCGCGTCGACTCGACGCGAATTGCCGTCAGCAAGGCCCAGAACGCGTGTCTCGAACTGGCCGGTTCGGTGGTCGCCTCCGACGCTTTCTTCCCCTTCCGTGACGGCATCGACGTCCTCGCGGCGGCGGGCGCCAAGGCGGTCATCCAGCCGGGAGGGTCGATGCGCGACGAGGAGGTGATTGCCGCCGCCAACGAGCATGGACTGACGATGGTGTTCACCGGCGCCCGTCACTTCCGGCACTGATCGCGATGCGGCGGCAAAGACACGATGTGTGACGGGCTTTTTGAGCTGATCTAAATACCGGCGGAATTGTCGACGGCAATCGTTCTGCTGCGGACCAGCAGCATGCCGCCGCGGCCGCTCTCGGGGGAGAGGATTTTTATGAAGTTACTGGTCATCGGTTCGGGCGGTCGCGAACACGCACTCGCCTGGTGTCTGGCCAAGACGCCCGGCCTGCAGAAGGTCTTCGTCGCGCCTGGCAACGCCGGCACAGCTGCGGACCGGGCGCTGGAGAATGTGGCCATCACCGATCTCGACGCGCTCGCCGACTTCGCCGAAGAAGAAAAGGTGTCGCTGACCATCGTCGGCCCCGAAGCGCCGCTGGCGGCGGGCATAGTCAACCTTTTTCGCGCCCGCGGCCTGAAGATCTTCGGCCCGAGCAAGGAAGCCGCGCAACTTGAAAGCTCGAAGGACTTTGCCAAACGCTTCATGACCAGGCACGGTATCCCGACGGCGCGCTTCGCAAGCTTCACCGACCGCGCTTCGGCGCACGCCTACGTAGACCAGCAGGGTGCGCCAATCGTCATCAAGGCCGATGGCCTCGCCGCCGGCAAGGGGGTGGTGGTGGCGATGACGCTCGTCGAGGCGCACGCTGCGCTCGACCGCATGCTGCCAGAGAATGGCGCGTGCGCACCGGAAGGTGGCACACCGACGCAGGTGGTCGTCGAGGAGTTCCTGGAGGGCGAGGAAGCCAGCTTCATCGTCCTGGTCGACGGCAAGGACGTCCTGCCGCTGGCGTCGAGTCAGGACCACAAGCGTATCGGCGACGGCGATACCGGCCCCAACACCGGCGGCATGGGCGCCTACTCGCCAGCGCTGGTGGTGACGCCTGAGGTGCACGCCCGGACGATGCGCGAAATCATCCTGCCGACGGTGCGCGGAATGGCCGCCGAGGGAATCCCCTACACCGGTTTCCTCTACGCCGGGCTGATGATCGGCAAGGACGGATCGGTCAAGACGGTTGAATTCAATTGCCGCCTCGGCGACCCGGAAGCGCAACCGATCCTGATGCGCCTGAAGTCGGACCTGTTCATGCTGCTCGACCACGCGGTCGCCGGCCGGCTCGACCAGGTCGAAGCGACCTGGGATCGGCGCGTCGCCCTGGGCGTCGTTCTCGCGGCCGCCAACTACCCCGGCGCCCCGCGCACGGGCGACGTGATCAGCGGCCTGCCGAAAGGCGGCGCAAGCAGCGAAGACAGTCATGTTTTCCACGCCGGGACCCGCGAACACGAGGGCCAGACGGTCACCGCCGGTGGCCGCGTACTCTGCGTCACGGCGCTCGGCGACAACGTCAAGCAGGCACAGAAGCGCGCCTACAATCTGATTATCGGAATTCACTTCGACGGTATGCAGTATCGCCACGACATCGGCCACCGCGCCGTGCCACGATGAGGAGTCAGAGCAGGCAGGGGATCTGGTGGGGGTCGGCCGGCAAAGCCTCGAAATGATCGACGCGGCACTCCTGAGGAGCTATTTCACCGGCTTGCAGACGCGCATCGTCGCGGCGCTTGCAGCAGTCGAGGGCGCCGACGGCAGGCAATTCCGCGCCGATAGCTGGCAAAAGGCAGCCGGTGAGCCGCTCGCCGGCAGTGGCTGCACGTGCATCATCGAGGGCGGTCGCGTCTTCGAGCGCGGTGGGGTGGCCTTCTCGCAGGTCAGCGGTTCCACGCTGCCCGCTTCGGCGACCGCAAAGCGGCCAGAACTGGCCGGTCGCGCCTTCGAAGCGATGGGCGTCTCGCTGGTGTTACACCCGCAAAACCCCTACTGCCCGACCGCGCACATGAACGTGCGCGCGCTGGTGGCGACCAGGAGCGATGCCGGACCGGTGTGGTGGTTCGGCGGTGGCATGGACCTGACCCCCTACTACCCATTCAGCGAAGACATCCGGCATTTTCACGCCACGTGCAAGCAGGCGCTGCTCCCTTTCGGGAAAGACGTCCATGCGCGCTACAAGAAATGGTGCGACGAGTACTTTTTCCTCAAACACCGCAATGAGCCACGTGGCGTCGGTGGCGTGTTCTTCGACGACCTGAGCGAGGGGGGGTTCGAGCGTTGCTTCGCGCTGACTCAGGCCGTCGGAGAAGCGTTTACCGAAGCCTACCTGCCGATCATCGACAAGCGCCAAGGAACGCCATACGGAGAACGCGAGCGCGACTTCCAGGCGTATCGGCGGGGGCGCTACGTCGAATTCAATCTGGTCTGGGATCGCGGAACGCTGTTTGGCCTGCAGTCGGGCGGACGAACCGAGTCGATCCTGATGTCGCTGCCACCGACGGTCAAATGGCGTTACGACTGGCGACCCGCGGCCGGCAGCCCGGAAGCAGAACTCTACGCGCTGCTCGAACCGCGAGAGTGGGTCTAAGCGGGCGAGAGACCGATAGACAGACCTAGCCGGGCAAACGAGGCACTGAGCGAGGAGAGCTTAGGCCAAGGCGAAGAAGCGGCGTAGGACGCAGGGCGACCTGCTCGGCGGCGGCCCGGTAGTGCGGCATGGCGTCATCCCAGCGTTCGGTCTGCTCGAAGAGGCGAGCCAACTCAAGCCTGACCGCGCGCTGATCGACCAGCGACAGTGAGGCCTCGAGGTAGATTTGGGCTTTACCCCACAAACGCTGGTGCAAACACAGGCGGCCCAAGGCGAGCAGCAGTTGTGCGTCGTCGGGATGCTGCGGCAGCCATTTCTCGGCGCGAGCAATACACGAAGTCAGGTCGCTACCCCGCACCTGGCCATACAGTTGCACCAGCTCCGAATCCCACTGCCCCTCGAGTTGTTTCTCGATCATGCGCTGCGCATCGTCGTAAACGCCGTGTTCAAGCAGAGCTTCGCAGGCGGTGTGCGTCAGCCTCAGGCTGCGCTCCTTGGCCGGTATGGCGCGCAGGTAGGCGAGCAATTGGCCCTCGTCGGCCTGCTGCTGCCGGCGGATGGTTTCCTGGTGCGCCTGAGTCTTGATTTCCTGCGCCAATTCAGGGGCCAAAGCTTCGCGCTTCTCGAGCAGGCGGGCCAGCCGCAACACCTCCGGCCAGTTGCCGCAACCCTGCTGCGCACGTAGTTCAAGGCGCAACGCGGCGATGTGCCGACCGGAAATGTTCTGCAGGGCGTGCAGCAAGCTCACCGCCTCGGCATAGTGCTCATGGTCGATGGCCATTTCGGCTTCCAGCATCAACCGGGCAGGATCCAGCCGCGCGTCGTTGACGCGGCCGAGCCACTCCTGCTCCTTCTCGGGTTCGCGAAGGCCATGCGCCGCCCGTGCGGCGAGCAGGGCTGCCACGCCCGGCGAGTGGCCAGCAGCGTGCGCCTCGCCGGCCTTCTTCAAAGCCTGCGTGAAACGCCCTTCGAAGAGCAGGCGAATGGCCTCATGAAGCGACGCCGCGGCCTTCTCGCGACGGCGCCGTGCCCGATAGTCACCAATACGGCCGGGCAGGGAGAGCGTCAGCCCAATTGTCCGCAGCAGCAGGTAGAGCAGGGCGAAGGAGGTAAAGAAGAGGAGAATCGCCAGACTGAGTGCGATCTCGATGCGATACGGCGGGACGATCAGCAGCAGGTAGCCGTCGTTGTACCTTGCTGCCAGCGAAATGCCGACAGCCGTGGCAGCAAGTGCCAGTAGCCAAAGTAGCCCTCTCACTGGCGCTCCTGACCGAGCTTGAAGGTCTTGACCGCCGACAGGCTTTCATTGAGCGTCGGCATCTCGATGTTGATCTCGGTGGCAACGAGTTGATCCAGATTGCTTTGCGCGGTCTGCAACGAGCTATCGCTGGTGTCAAAGTAGCGATCGATCCACGCCCGGGCATGCTTCAGCTCGTTCTGGAAAGTCCATTGATCGCGCGCCAGCAAAGCCAGGCGCGCGTTGAGAAGACGCAACTTGAGGTTTTCGCGCAAGAAGAACGCCTGGCCCGGCGCGAGCAAGGCCGGCTCATCGCGGTCAACGCGCTGGATCCGGATCAGCGACTTGACTTCGCCCCAGATCTCGCGACCCAATCGCTGCCACAACTCGGCGCTGACCAGTTGCTGCCAGAACTCGACGCTGCTTACCGAAGGCCATTCAGCGGCCGGCGGCGACGACGCTTCCGCCGCCGCACCGTCTGCGCTTTCTTTTGCGCCCTCGCCATTCGGCCGGGACCGCCCATCGACAGCAAGGGGAATCGTGTCGATGGCATTTATGACACTTTCCAGGCGCAAACTCATGGCCGCAACGTCGATCTGCGGCAAAGCACGCAGGCGATCGAGATCATTGCTCAAAACCTTGCGCAGGCTGACGAACTGTGGCCGGCTGCTCGCCGCCAGGCGGGCGTCGGCGGTTTGCAGGGCGAGCACGGCTGCCTGCACATTGCCCGCCAGCTGCAACTGCTGCGCGGCCAGGGTCACACTTTGCTCGACTTCGGCGAGCGCCCACTCATCCCGGTTGCGGGCGATATCCTGGTACAACTTCTCGAGCATCGCCTGCTGGCTCTGCGATTCGGCAATTTTCCCCTCAAGGGCCGCAAGGCGACCGAGGACGCCAGCCACCTGCTCGGTCGCGCCCTTGGATAGCGCACGGATTTCGGCGCCACTCGAATCGCTGTCGGCGAGGCGACGGGCCAACTCCTGTTGCGTATCGGCCAGCTTCTGCCGGGTTTCGAACCACTGCCAGCCGGCCAGCCCAAGGGCCACCAGCACCACCAGCAACCACGGACTGCGCCAGCCGGGTGGCTGCTGATCCGCCGCCGCCCGGCTTGCCGGCGGCTGGTCGCCTGTACCCTGCGCACTGGCAGGCGTTGGCTGACTGGCTGGCGATGGTGTCTGAGCAGCACTCTTTGCAGATGCCTGCACCTCGGCGCTTGGCGGACCCTCAACCGTCGTTGCTCGACTGTCCGGCAACGGCTCCTTGTCGACCGGCGACTCAGCTTCCGGGACCGGCTCGGCCTTCGCCGGGGAAACCATCTCCGGCCGCTGTTCGCCCGCGGGCAACGACTCGCTCTCGGGCTCTGCTCGAGAACCCGCCGACGGTTGCTCCTCTGGCGGCGGCTTGGCAGCCGTCTCTGCGGCCGCTTGTTCGGAAAGTGGAGACCTTGGGTCGATTTCTTCTTTCATCATGACCGCCAATTATATACGTTCAGAGCAGCAATGATCCCAGCATCTGCCGGTTCGGTCAGAATCACCCGCTGCAAACCAAGTTTCTGCGCCAAGTCGGCGATTCGCTGGTGTGGCACGAACACCGGAGTGGTACACAGAGACGCACGCGCGGAGGCGTCGAGCAGGTCGACAAGGTTCCGCAAACCCTCGCTGGAGGAGACGGTCAGGGCGTCGAGGCGGCCGTTGCGCCAGAGCGCTTCGAGCACGGCGGCACTAGCCGGCGACGAACGCTGGTAACAGCTCACGTAGTCGACCTGCGCCCCGCGCTCCCGCAAGCTGTCGGCAAGGAACTCACGGCCACCGTTGCCGCGAAAGATGACCACCCGTTGGCCGGCGACAGCGGGGCTCTGCAATGCCGGAAGTTCGAGCAGGGACTCTGAATCGAAGCGTTCGAGCGGAGCGAGCGGGTTCCTGATCCCGTACGCGAGCAGTAAGGAAAGGCTCCCCTGACCAATGGCGACCGCCTGCAAACCGGCCGGCCACTGGCGAGCCGCAAGGATTTCCGGGACACTGTGCTCGACGGCATTCGGGCTGATGAAGATCGCCAGCGAATAGCCGTCAAGGGCAGCGATTGCCAAGCGCAACTGCTCCGGGTCGTCAACTGGCGTTATCTCGAGTAACGGAAAAAGCAGCGGCTCGCCGCCGTGTTCGGCGATCCAGGCAGCCAGACGGGGCGCTTGCGCACGCGGCCGCGTGACGACGATTGTCTTGCCGCGTAATGCCTCGGTCATTGCCCTGCTGCAAGCTGGTCAAGTATGGCGCCTGCCCCCTGGTCGCGCAGCATCTGCGCCAGGGCACGGCCGACGGCCTCGTCGTCGTCTGGAGCGCCGCGCAACTCACCCGCAAGCAGCTGCCTGCCGTCTGGTAAAGCGACAAAGCCACGTAGCCAGAGCAAACCGCCCTCGAGCATCGCATGCGCAGCCAGAGGAAGCTGGCAGCTGCCGCCCAGGGCGCGTGAAAAGGCACGCTCCGCGCGCACGCATTGAGCCGCAGCCGGATCGTTGAGCGGAGCCACCAAGGCGATCAAATCAGCGCGCTGGGCTGGCACCTCGATACCGAGCACGCCCTGGCCCGGCGCCGGCAGGGACTGCTCGGGGGTCAACACGGACGCAATTCGACCGACCAGCCCAAGTCGAATCAGGCCCGCGGCAGCGAGGATTATGGCGTCGTACTCACCCGCATCAAGCTTCCGCAGACGCGTATCGAGGTTGCCGCGCAGGCTCCTGATGACCAGATCAGGGTAGCGAGCGCGCAGACTCGCCTCGCGGCGCAGGCTCGAGGTGCCGATCACCGCCTTGGCCGGCAGATCGTTGAGCCCGGCAAAGCGGTTGGAAACGAAGGCGTCGCACGGGTTCTCGCGCGACGTGATGGCGCCCAGGACAAAGCCCTCGGGCATGTCCATCGGCAGGTCCTTCATCGAATGCACCGCGATATCGGCCTGGCCGTTCTGCATCGCCACTTCGAGTTCCTTGATGAACAAACCCTTGCCGCCGATGGCCGCCAGCGGGCGATCGAGGATCTGGTCGCCACGGGTGGTCATGCCGAGGATCTCGATGTTGCGCTGTGGGTATAGTTCTGCGAGACGCCCGCGCACGTACTCCGCTTGCCACATGGCAAGGCGCGACTCGCGCGAGGCGATGACGATACGCGACTCATCTGGACGTGCAGAGCTCAAGGCAGGTCTCCGGTAAACGCGCTGCCAAGCTCGCCGGAAAACCGGCGCGCGAGGGCAGCATCACCCCAAAGGCATCTTGATCAGGAGGCGATTCTAACACGCTTGGCCAGCGCGCTTGCCCCGACAATGCAGTCGTTGAAATCGTCTTCTGCGTGCCCGCAGCGCCGGAAAGACCCGCCTGCGCTGGCTACCTACGCGGACCGTTACCCGGAAAGCGGGAATGAACATGTCATTTGAAGACTCACTCTCTCGAACGGCGCAGCTTAGCGCTCGACCGCCTGAAGGGTCGTCAGATAGGCCAGCACATCCTGGCTATCGCCGTCCTTCAGCCGGTACAAGGCTCCCGTCCTGGCACCTTCTTCGTCGTGCGGGCGATCCCCCTGAAGGTAGGCGTCGATCTGCTTTTGCAGGTAGTTCGTGTATTGGCCAACGAGCATCGGGAACATGCCGCGCCCCTGCGCCGTCTTGCCATGGCAGACGGCGCAGTTCTTCTGGTAGACCGCCTTCCCGTTTTCGATATCGCCGGCGGCACGCGGGATGATCATCACCTTCTCCATTGCCAGCAGGCGCGCCAGGGCGTCGTCGCTGTCCTTGAATTCCGGCGGCCGCGTCGGCAGCTCGATCTGCGCCAGGTAAGCAGCGACCAGCTTGATGTCCTGATCGTCGAGTTCGCGCTCCCGCGTATACGGATACATCGGCAAGTTGATCCGCACCTGACTCTGGAAGGCCAGTAGCTGCTGCTCGACGTATTTTGGCAACTGGCCGGCGATGCGTGGGTACTCGCCTTGCTTGCCGCCAGCGCCGAAGGGGCCATGGCAGGCCGCGCACGGACCGTAGATATCCTTGGCGCGATCGATGTCGAGCGCCGCAGCCGGCAGAACGAGGGCTCCCCCGAGCAGGAGGTAGAAAAGTTTTCTCAAGCCTTGAAAGTGCGTCATGACGACCTCGTCGGATGGCAGCCGGAATTATAGAAAAACCGTCACCGGCCACCTTGATGAGCGTCAAGAAGCGACTCCCGAGCTTGCTTCCAGGTGCCGCGGTTGTCGCTCAGGAACTCAGCTGGCGCGCGAAGGACTTGAGCAAGGACCACTGCCGGCGACTGACCGGCAGCCGATCGGGAACGTCGCGCAGGATCGCCTGCCACTGCGCGTCGGCGTCGTCGCCATCGCTACCCTTCTCGAAACCAGCAAGCGCGTTCCGCGCTGCCAACACGCTGCGATGCAGACGAATGAACTGCGTGCCGAACTCCTGTTCGAGATGGGTCAGCGACTCGTCAAGCAGGAACTCGCGATCACGGGTACGCGCCGTGACGTATTTCAAGTCGGCCCGCAAGTAAATGATGTCAGCCACCGCAATCAGCAACAGCCGGCCCCGTTCGTGGCAGGAAAGGTGGCTGCGCGCAGCCTGCGGCAGTTGCGCGAGCAACCCGGGCGGCACTCGTTTCCGGCGCACTTTCCGCAATGCCTCCAACAGGCGCCACGCACGCACCGGCTTCACCAGGTAGTCAATGGCGTTGAGCTCGAAGGCCTGCACCGCGTAGGCGTCGTAGGCGGTAACAAAGATCACCGCCGGCGGGTGTTCAAGCCGGGACAGGTGACGCGCCAGTTCAATCCCGTCCATTTTCGGCATGCGGATGTCAACCAGCGCCACATCAACCCGGCGGCCCTCGACGGCCGCCAGAGCACGCAGGCCGTTGTCGGCTTCGGCGACGATCTCGTTTGGCAGTTCCGGCGCGATATCGGACAACAGGTCACGCAGACGCGCCAGTGCCGGCGCCTCATCGTCGCAAACCAGCAGAGAAAGAGGGGAAGCTGTAGCGGGCACAGTCATCGCCCCTGCTCCCGGCACGGCAGAACGATGCGCACCCGGTACTCGTGCCGGCCGTCGGCCAGTGCTACAGCGTCGGTTTCGAGGCGCGCCTCAAGGTCATAGTAAAGCGCCAGGCGCTCGCGAATGTTGGCGAGCGCCATGTGGCTGCCGTGCTGATTATCGGCGCCGCCCGCGCAGGGATTGACGATATCGAGTTGCAGCGCGTCAGCGCGGCGGCCGATGCCGATGCGGATGCACCCGCGATCACCCAACGGCTCGATGCCGTGATAAACGGCGTTCTCCAGCAGTGGCTGCACCATCAGTGGCGGGACTTTCAGGTCGAGCGGCAGATCGGGCGCGATGTCCCATTCGACGTGCAGACGCTCGGCGAGACGCAGTTTTTCGAGATCCAGGTACTGCCGGCACAGGGCCAGCTCGTCAGCCAACGGCACCAGTTCGCGATGATCGCGCATCAGCGCGCGAAAAAGCTCGGCCAGTTCCTCAAGCGCCGTCTCGGCACGGCGCGGGTCGGCGCGAATCAGCGAGAGCACCGCATTCAGGGTGTTGAAGAGAAAATGCGGCCGGATGCGTGCGGTCAGCGCCTGTAGTCGCGCCTCGACCAGCGCCGGCGACAGGGCGCCGACGCGCAAGGCAAAGTAGGCAAGCATGAAGCCGGCCGCCAGCCCGGCAAGCAGGCCTGCCCTGAGCAGGCTCTGGCCACCAGCGTCGGCGAAGAGCAGGTGATTCCACAGCGCCGACAACGCCATCGCCGAAGTGACCGCCAGCAGCAACACCGTCAACCGCCCGATCCAGGCTGGCGCCCGCCGCAGGATATTGGCAAGGATTGCCAGCAGCGCCAGATTGAAGAGCAGCAAGGGCTGCACCCAGGCGGCCATGTCGATGAAGTGCTGCACGCTGTCCTGCACCCCCTGGCTCTGCACCAGTGCGGCGCCCAGCGCCAGCAGGTTCACGCCGAGCAGGATTCGCAGCATGACACCGGAATTGCGGAAATCCGGTAGCGGCTGGCCGGCCAGGTTTTGCTTTATACTTGCCATTACTCGAATTGGCGCCTGTCCAAGTTTCTACGAGTGATTCTAGCCCAGGAACTCGTCCCCCATGAGCCAATCGGATTCTTCCCAATACACTTGGGCCGGCCGCTTTTCCGAGCCAATGTCCGACCTCGTCAAACGCTATACCGCGTCGGTAGACTTTGATCGCCGGATGTGGCGACAGGACATTCGCGCCTCGCTGGCGCACGCGACCATGCTCGCCAAGCAGGAAATCATCAGCGTCGCCGACCTCGCCGATATCGAACGTGGCATGGCGCAGGTGGTCGGCGAGATCGAGGATGGCACCTTTGTCTGGACGCTCGACCTCGAGGATGTCCACCTGAACATCGAGAAGCGCCTGACCGCCCTCGTTGGCGACGCCGGCAAGCGCCTTCATACCGGGCGCTCGCGAAACGACCAGGTCGCGACCGATATCCGCCTGTACCTGCGCGACGCGATTGATGACCTGCTTCCGCTGCTGCGTCAGTTCCAGACCAGCCTGCTCGACCTGGCCGAAAAGGAAGCCGCCACGCCGCTGCCCGGCTTCACCCATCTCCAGGTCGCCCAACCCGTCACTTTCGGCCATCACCTGCTCGCCTACTTCGAGATGATGCAGCGGGATGCCGAACGCCTTGCCGACTGCCGGCGCCGCACCAACCGTCTGCCACTGGGTGCGGCGGCGCTGGCCGGCACCACCTACCCGATCGACCGCCATTACGTCGCCGAGCTGCTGGGCTTCGAGGGGGTTTGCGCAAACTCGCTCGACGCAGTTTCAGATCGCGACTTCGCGATCGAATTCTGCGCCGTCTGCGCCATGCTGATGATGCATCTGTCGCGCCTGTCGGAAGAGCTGGTGCTGTGGATGAATCCGCGCTTCGGCTTCATCAGGATCGCCGACCGCTTCTGTACGGGTAGTTCGATCATGCCGCAGAAGAAAAACCCAGACGTCCCGGAACTGGCACGCGGCAAGACCGGCCGCGTGTACGGCGACCTGACGGCCTTGCTGACGCTGATGAAAGGCCAGCCGCTGGCTTACAACAAGGACAACCAGGAAGACAAGGAGCCGCTGTTCGACGCCATCGATACGGTAAGCGACACGCTGCGCATCTTTGCCGAAATGATTGCCGGCATCACCGTCAATCGCGAAAGGATGCACAGCGCCCTGGCCGAAGGTTTCGCCACCGCGACCGACCTGGCGGATTATCTGACCCGCAAGGGGCTGCCTTTCCGCGACGCACACGAAGCCGTCGGACTGGCAGTGCGTCGAGCGGAAGAACTGGACGTCGACCTGGCACAACTCCCGCTCGCCGAACTGCAACGCTTCTCACCGCTGCTTGGCGACGATGTCTTTGCGGTGCTTACCGTCGACGGCTCGCTGGCCGCCCGCAGGCACATCGGCGGCACCGCGCCGGAGCAGGTCCTGGCCGCAGTTTCCCGCGCCCGTCGCGGCTAGGCCCCCGCTGCAGGCACCCGGCCAGTGGAAAAGATCGGCAAATACGAACTGCTCCGCGAAATCGGCCATGGAGCAACGTCTACCGTCTACCTGGGGAGCGATGCGTTTACCCAGCGCGAAGTAGCGGTCAAGGTCGCGTTTCCCGGCATCCTGAAAGACCCGAAGCGGGGCAGGCTCTACACTCACCTATTCCTCAACGAAGCGGCACTGATCGGCAGACTGTCGCACCCGCACATCGTCCAGATCTATGACGCGGTCGTAGACGACCACCTCTGCTACATCGTCATGGAATACGTTGCCGGCGGCACGCTGGAAGCCGTCTGCACGCCCGACCGACGGTTGTCGATCGAACGCATCGTCGAGATCATTTTCAAGTGCACACGGGCGCTCGACTTCGCCTTTCGCGCAGGCATCATCCACCGCGACATCAAGCCGGCAAACATCCTGTTCACCTGCACCGACCCCACCGAAGGCGATATCAAGATCTCGGATTTCGGCGCGGCGATCATCGGCGCCCCCGACCGCACGCTGGTGCAGGGGATCGGTTCGCCCGCCTACATGTCGCCGCAACAGGTCAAGGAACAGGCGCTCGATCAGCAGACCGACATCTACTCGCTCGGTGTCGTCATGTATCAGTTGCTCACCGGTCAATTGCCTTTTCAGGCGCGTAACAGCTACGACATGATCTACCAGATCATCAACGCCGAAGCACGCCGACCTTCGACGCTGCGCCGGGAGATTCCGGCAGAGCTCGACGCCATCGTCGCGCGGGCGATGAGCAAACGACTCGATACTCGCTACGCCACCTGGCAGGAGTTCGCCCAAGATCTGGCGCAAGCCTTTCGCCAGCGGCGACCGAAGGCCTCGGCAGACGCGATGGCCGATCTGGAAAAATTCGATACCCTGCGCCGCTTCCCGTTCTTCGCAGATTTTTCCGATGTCGAGATATGGGAAGTGGTGGGCTTTTCGCAGTGGAGCCGCGCTTCACCCGGAACGCTGATCATTCGCGACGGCGACCTCGGTGACTTCTTCTGCGTCCTCGCCGACGGCGAATTGAAGGTGCTCAAGAATGGCCTGCTCCTGGACATGCTGACAGCCGGTGATTGCTTCGGTGAAATGGCCGTCATCGGCAAGTCGACCTGCAAACGCAGCGCCGACATTGTCGCGGTGACCGAAGCCAAGCTGGTACGAATTGACGCCTGCTCGTTGCGTTCTTCGTCGGAGGCTTGCCGAGGGCACTTCTACCAGTCATTTCTGGCGGTCCTCAGCGAGCGCTTGACATCAGCCAATACGCGCCTGGTCACCTTCTGACAGTATCCGCAGCGACCGCAAAGCCGAGAGCAGTGGGTATCCGGCGTCACCCCGCCCCCCAGCCCGGCTATCGTCCATCAGTCACCAGCCGCGCGTCCATTGGCGCTGCGCAGACCGCGGATCGCGCAAGGTTTCCAGCCTGGCGACGGCTTGCCCGAAGACGCTCCGCCGCAGTATATTAGTGCTTTCTAATTAATGGAGCACGACGCAGATGAGCAAGTCATTTGACACGATCACGCACGATGTTTCGAAGGCACTCGGAACTCTGCGCCACGAAATTCCCGAGACGATTCAGGGCTTCAATGCGCTGGCCAAAGCGGCCCTCGCGCCAGGCGTGCTGTCGGCGCTGGATAAGGAACTGATCGCCCTGGCGATCGGCGTCTCGAGCCGCTGCGACGCCTGCATAGGGTTTCATGTGAAAGCGCTGATTCGCCTGGGTGTCAGTCGTGCGCAGCTGATGGAAACGCTCGCCGTCTGCACCTACATGGGTGGTGGCCCGACACTGATGTATGCCGCCGAGGCGGTCAGGGCGTACGAGGAATTGAGCGTCGGCAAGGCGACGCCGGCCAGCGCTTGAGAAAAGGCCCGCGCAGCGAGACGCACTGCGAGGGCCCGGCCGCAGAAGCACTTTGGCGATCAGAGCGGATCGACCAGGCCTTCAAGAAGTTTCTGCAACTCGCCGTCCTCGTACATCTCGCGCATGATGTCGCAGCCGCCGACAAACTCGCCGCGCACGTAAAGCTGAGGAATCGTTGGCCAGTTGGCGTAGGACTTGATACCGCTACGGATCTCCGGGTTCTCGAGTACGTTCACGCTCAGGAAGCTCGACACTCCGCAAGCCTTTAGGATTTGCACCGTTACCGACGAGAACCCGCATTGTGGCGCCTGCGGCGTCCCCTTCATGTAGAGGACCACGGGGTTGCTTGTTACCTGCTCTTTGATCAATTGCTGCGCATCCATCGTAAAACCTCTTAGTGACCACTCGTTATGAAAAACAATCAACAGAAGAGTTTACCGGGTCGCGGCGCCCAGCGTCAATCGAGTCGCCCCCCACTGACGCGCTCAATTCCCGCCAGGTCACACCACGAACCAATCTCGACAAACCTCTGCTGGCCCAACAACTGCCGCACCGCAGCGGCCTGATTGTATCCGTGCTCGACCAGCAGCCAGCCAGCCGGCCGCAGATGCGTCACGGCTCCGCGGATGATCTCGCGAAGGCAGGCCAGACCGTCACCGCCGACCACGCCATCGGTCAGCGCGATGCGTGGTTCATAGGGCAGACCATCTCCCTGCAGGTGCGGGTCCGCATGCGCCACATAAGGCGGGTTGGCGACGATCAGATCGAAGCGGCTTTCGCCAAGCGGCGTGTACCAGTGACCGGCAAGAAAGCTCACTTCTACTGCGTGCCCTACCGCATTGCCGCTGGCTACGGCAAGCGCGGCCGGCGAAAGATCGACCGCCGTAACCAACGCCCCCGGGCATAGCCGCGCCAGAGTCACGGCCAGAACACCGGACCCGGTACCAAGATCCAGTATCCGAGCGTTTGGCAACGAGCGAAGTCGTTCGATCGCCAGGTCGACCAGTAGTTCCGTCTCCGGACGCGGAATCAGCACTGCCGGCGTAACGACAAACTCCCGCCCATAAAATTCTGCGCTGCCCAGAAGATAGGCCAGCGGCTCGCCGGACGCGCGCCGGCCAACCAGCGCATCGAACCGGCACAGCTGATCTGCCGAGAGTGTGCGTGTCGAGTGCGCAATCAGGTCGGCATGGGTACAGGTGGCCACCTGCTCGACAAGCAGGCGCGCATCAAGGCGATCGATACGCCGGCTCGCCGAGCGCCATGCAGCATTAAGCGTCATCGTCATTCGGATCGGCGCTCAGCCAAGACCCGGCGCAGAGCAGCGAGCAGGGTCAAGAGTGATCTCCGCCCTTCGTTGCGGGCAGTTCGCATCACTCGCTGTCGGCAAGCATCGCCAGCTGATCGGCTTGGTATTCGGCGGCAAGCGCAGCCAGCAATTCGTCAAGGTCGCCGTCCATGATTGCTTCGATCTTGTACAGGGTCAGATTGATGCGGTGGTCGGTGACTCGACCCTGCGGGAAGTTGTAGGTTCGAATTCGCTCCGAGCGGTCGCCACTGCCAATCAGGTCCCGCCGCGTCGATGCGATGTTCGCGTGCTGCTCGCGCTCCTGCACATCCCTAATGCGCGCCGCCAGGACCGACAGGGCCTGCGCCTTGTTCTTGTGTTGCGAGCGATCATCCTGGCATTCGACGACGATCCCCGTCGGCAGATGGGTAATCCGTACCGCCGAATCCGTCTTGTTGATGTGCTGTCCGCCCGCACCGGAAGCGCGGTAGGTGTCGACGCGAATTTCGGCCGGGTTGATGTGCACCTCCTCAAGCGCGTCGGCCTCGGGCATCACCGCCACCGTGCACGCCGAAGTGTGGATGCGACCCTGCGTTTCCGTGTCGGGAACCCGCTGCACGCGATGGGCCCCTGACTCAAACTTCAGTCGCGAGTAGACGCCGTTGCCGATGACTCGCGCAATCACCTCGCGGTAGCCGCCGAGGTCCGAAACACTGGCCGAAATGACTTCCACCTGCCACCGCTGGCGTTCAGCGTAGCGGGTGTACATGCGAAAGAGATTGCCGGCAAAAAGCGCCGATTCCTCACCGCCGGTACCCGCTCGCACCTCGAGAAAAACGTTGCGAGCATCGTTGGCATCCTTTGGCAGCAGCATTTTCTGCAGCTCCTTCTCGATCTGCGGCAAGCGCTCCCGAACGGCGACGACTTCTGCCGCCGCCAACTCCTTCATCTCCGGATCGGCGAGCATCTCTAGCGCCGACGACAGCTCGGACTCGGCATGTCGCCAGCTCTGGTAGAGAGCGACCACCGGGCCAAGTTCGGCGTACTCGCACGACAGCTTGCGGAACTCGTCCATGTCTTGCGTTGCTTCGCTGCTGGCCAAAATGCGGCCGAGTTCGTCGAGGCGACCGGTCAGCTGTTCGAGTTTGTCGCAAATGCTCTGGTTCATGGGGAAGTCGCTTAAAGCGCGCCGAGCGGCGCAAAATGATGCTGCCGCCTGGCGTCGGTTGCCGGAGGGGCTACTCGCCGAAGCGCGAATCCGGATGAAGGTGGAACAAGCGTCCGACCAGCGTCTGCAACTCGTCCTGGTCTGCACCGGCCTGGTTCAATGCTTGCGTCGGCGCATGCAGAAACTTGTTGGTCAGGCGATGCGAGAAGCGCTCGAGGACGCGGGCCGGGTCTTCACCTTTGGCCAGCAGCTTCAGCGCTTGCTCCATCTCGTGGCGACGCGCACGGTCGGCAGCATCGCGCAGTGACCGAATGAGCGGCACTGTACCACGCGTGGCAAGCCAGCGCAGGAAGCCCTCGACACGTTCGCTGATGATCGATTCCGCGTCCACCACCGCGGCCTGACGCGACTCGAGGCCCGATTCAACGACCTGCGCCAGGTCGTCGACGGTGTACAGGAACACGTCGTCCATTTCGCCGACCTCGACCTCGATATCGCGAGGAACGGCCAGGTCGACCATGAACATCGGGCGATGGCGGCGAACCTTGATCGCCCGCTCGACCATCCCCAGGCCGAGGATCGGCAGCGGGCTGGCGGTGCATGAGACGACAATGTCGAACTGTGACAAGCGCTCGCCGAGATCCTCCAGCCTGATCGCCGTTCCTCCCAGTCGATCGGCCAGCACCCGGCCGCGCTCAACCGTGCGGTTGGCGATGACCACCTGTTTCGGGTGCTGCGCCGAAAAATGCGTGGCGCACAGCTCGATCATTTCACCCGCACCGATAAAGAGGATTTTCTGCTCGGCGATACGTTCGAAAATTCGCTCCGCCAGGCGCACGGCGGCGGCGGCCATGGAGACCACATTGGCCCCAATCGCCGTCGTCGACCGCACCTCCTTGGCCACGGCAAAGGAGTGCTGGAAGAGCTTGTGCAGAGTCGTGCCAAGGGTTCCGGCCTCCTCGGCAACCCGTACCGCCTCCTTCATCTGACCGAGAATCTGCGGCTCGCCGAGAACCATCGAATCCAGCCCGCTGGCGACTCGAAAAGCATGCCGTACGGCGTCGCGCTCGGGATAGGTGTAGAGGTAGGGAACAATGTCATGACGCGCCAGGCGATGGTAATCGGCAAGCCACTGGGTTGCGACGTCGACTGCATCGGTAGCGAAGTACAGCTCGGTGCGGTTGCAGGTCGACAGGATCGCTGCCTCGTGGACCGGTTTGCAGTGGGCCAGGTCAGCCAGTGCATGCGGCAGGCTTTCGGCATGAAACGCCAGCTGCTCGCGAACCGAGAGTGGTGCTGTGTGGTGGTTGATACCAATGGTGAACAGCGCCATGCTTGGGGGACGGTAGGCAGAGGGGTGGCAAGTCAGCAGGCGATTATAGCACCGCCGCCGAAAGCCTCCCGGCGCACGCAAGCGTGCTCGATCCGGCCAAACCCCGCGGCTCAGACAATCTCCGGGCCGGGCTTGCCGATGAAGTAGCCTTGCGCGTAGTCAACACCAAAGGCGCGCAACATGTTCAGCGCCCGTTCGTCTTCCACGAACTCGGCCACCGTCTTCTTGCCAAAGCCACGCGCGACCTCGGCGAGTGCGCGTACGAAGACCTGATCATCCGGGCTATCGACCAGGGTGCGGACAAACGATCCGTCGATCTTGACGTAGTCGACAGGCAACTGCTTGACGTAGTTGAACGAAGAAAAGCCGACGCCAAAGTCATCGAGCGAAAACGCGCAACCGAGTTCCCGTACGGCGTTCATGAACGCTCGGGCCTTGGAAAAATCCGACACCGCCGCGGTCTCGGTAATCTCGAAGATGACATGGCTCGGCAACATCGCGCCACGCGCGAGCTCATCGCGAATGAACGAAAGCAGGCGCGGATCATTGATGCTGACGCCCGACAGGTTGATCGAGAACTTATAGTACTTTCCGGCAGCAAACAGGGCCAGCATCCGGCCAAAAACGTCATGGATCACATAGCGATCGATGTCGCGTATCAGGCCACTGTTCTCGGCCACTTCCATGAACGCACCGGGCGGAATCGGCGAGCCATCTTCTCCCCGCATGCGTACCAGGGCCTCGTAGTGACTGACCTGCCGAGCGCGAATATCCAGGATCGGCTGGTAGTACACGATGAAACCGCGGTCGCCCAGCGAGCGATTGATCATCTCCTCCCAGTACAGGCGACTCTGCATCTTCTCCTGCACACCCTCACCCTCCGAATAGAGGTGCCAGCCGGCGCCGCCTTTCGACTTGGCCTGATACATGGCGATGTCGGCGTTGGCGAGAAGCTGCTTGACGTCCATCATGGACTCGGAAAAAACGACGATCCCGATGCTGGCGGAGACCCGATGGTTCGCTCCCAGGCCGGGGAACTTGATCTCGGCAAGTTGCCTGTTGATTTTCTCGGCCACCTGGATGGCACCGTCGCGATCACATTCGTGCAGCAAGATGCCCAGTTCATCACCACCCAGGCGGCCCAACAGATCGCTGCCCCGCGCCACACTGCCGACTTCGTCGGCGACCACCCGCAGGAGGGCATCACCTGCCTGGTGCCCGTTCAGATCGTTGACGTATTTGAACCCGTCGAGGTCGAGATAAAGCAGTGCTCCGTCATGCAAGGAACGGCGGGCGCTGGCCAGCGCCTGATCGAGCTCATGCTGGAAATGCTGTCGATTCACCAGACCCGTGAGCGGATCGTGCTCGGCGAGATAGCTGACATGCGACTCGGCACGCTTGCGTTCCGTGTGGTCGATGCCCACCGAGAGAATCATCACTGCATCGCGAGGCCCGGAAAGCCGGGAGTGGTTCCACGTAATCTCGTACAACTGGCCGTTGGCGCTCGCCATAATCGATTCCAGTTGCACGTGCTGACGTTCGCCGGCAACGATTTCCCGCACCGCCTGCTGAATCAACAGTTCCGAAGATCCGTCCGGGCACAGCAGTTCGGAAAAGCGCTTGCCCGGCAAATCCTCCTCGGCCCAACCCGAGAGCAACTGTCCGTAGCGATTCAGGGTAAGAATCTGGCCGTTGGCAGCCTGGGTCAGAATGATCACTTGCGCGGTGTCGAGCAGGTTCCTGCTGAAATCGCGCTCGACAGAAATCCGCTGCAGCATCCCCTGCATCTCGGCGGAATGGGCCGCGACGTCGCTCTCCAGCGTTTCCAGCCGATGCGACAGGGCAACCGCCGCCTCGTCCAGGCTGTCGATTTCGTCATCGACCAGTCGCCGAGTGCGCGGCGCAATTCTCGCCCGCGCCTCGGCGAAGGCGCTGCGCCCGAGCAGAGGAATGGCGCGCACTGCCTGGGTCATACGTTGCAAGGGCGCGTGCACCAGCAGCGCCAACAACACTAGCGAGAACAGTGAAGCCAGCAATTCGCCCTGCAGGCGACTCCAGACCGATTTTCGAATATCGGCCAGCGCCTGGGTGAGATCGTCAACGACGACCAGCACGGCCGACGCCTGTCCCTCGACGCCGGGATCGAGCGCCAGAAACGACAACTCGAACTGCCGGCCATCGTACGCGAGCAGACGCCAGGCGCGCTCAGCACGCAGCGGCGGAAGATCCGTCAGCTGCTGCAGCAGGGGCAGGTTGCGCTCCACATTGCTCAACCCGATCACCTGCAGACCCAAGGCAGGCAGCGCGTTCTTGCCCACCGGGTCGGCGGCTGGAACGAGAACGCCGAGATCGGCACCGGACAAGCGGTGGAACGAGACCACCACGTCGGCCAGAGAACTGCCCAGGACCACCGCTCCGGCAACGCGACCAGCCGAGAGGATCGGCGCCGCGGCAAACTGCGTGCACACCTCCTCGCAGCGCGTCCAGTGCATCGCTCGTTCCTGCCCGATGACGGCGCGAACCTCGGCGTCCGGCTCCACCGCAGCGAGGGCATGGGTGCGCCAGGTGGCCAAGGGCGGACCGCTTTGCGCGTAGACCTGCAGCGAATCCAGCCCCAGGTCGAGTTGCAGGACCGACCAGTAGCTGTCGAAGTGCTGTCGCAGCAGGGCATTGCCTGCCTGCGTCTGGAAAAGGCCGACGCCGACGGAGTCGAGAGCCGCCAGCATGCCGGCCAGCGCCTGCAAACGGAGGCCGAAGTCGGTGCGCAGAGCAAGTGCCTGGCCCACCAGACGCTCTCTGGTCGCCGTCCGCTGCACCTCGAAGCGCGTCGTCAGGTCATGGAAGTGCAGCCACGACAACGCCCCGTTGACCGACAGCATCACACCGCCGAGAGTCAACAGGATTTTCCACCTCAGGCTGAGGAAACGGGCGGCGCTACGCGCTTTCGCCGAAGGCGAACTGGCCAACATTTGCAGAGACTAGAAACGGAACGAACCGAGGAGCATGAAGCTGTCCCAGTAACGATGAAGATCCTGCGGGTTAGGATTGTCCTGAACCGCCAGAAAACCTGTTCCATCAACCTGATGCACCTCCGCGCGGAGCATGAACTGCGGAGTGACGTCGAAACGAACGCCGGCTGTCCAGTCTTTGGCGTAGCGCGTAAAACCGGGCATACGGGTGGCTGCGGCAAAGTCCTCGCCATTGCGATCACCCTTGTCCGCATAGTACACGTCGTAGCGCAGAAGAGCTTCCCACTTTGGTGCCAGACGGTAGGTGGCCTGCAGGTAGTAACTCTCGCCAAGCGCGTCGCCGTTGTAGAAGAACGGGCCAAAATCCTTCACCGAGATACGACGACTGGCGTACTCACCCGTCAGGCTCCAGTTCTCGGCGTTGTACTGCGCCGAGAAGATCAGGGGCGTGAGCCTGAAACGGCCAGCACCAAGGCGGTCGGCGTAGCCTGGCTTGTAACGCAGGTCGACATGCAGGGCGGTGAACCCGAGCCGATACTTGCCGCCCTGGCCTTCGTACAGCACCTGAAAATCCGGAGCCAGCTTCGCATCCAGATGGCCGGGTGGATTCACACCGACCAAGGCCACCGTCGCCGACTCGCTGTTCGTCTGTGGCTGGCCAAGCGCGAAACTGGCGGAAAGCGAACCAGCCTCGTCGTAGCGTTCCAGGTAGATCTCCGCACCATCGGCAGAAACCGTCAAGTTACGCGTTCTCTCGAAGTAGATCGATTGCGGCAGGATAATGCTCGGTCGGGTAAATGGAACATCGCGCGTCTTGTTGTACAAACCGTAGGCCGTCTTGATCCGCCCTACCCGCACGCCGCTCCGCCCGTCCTCACTCGACGCCGTGGTCCAGTCAAGCAGGCCGTAATCGAGGCGTACCTGGCCATCATCGGTGCCACCCGCTCGATGCGAAAGCAGCTGGCCAGACAGTTGAACGTCTGGTGTCAGTCGCCACGAAGCGTTCACCCCGACCTCGCTGAATTCATTGCTGATCTGGTCATCGCTCGGCCCGAAAAAGTTGTTGTTCGAGGTGTTCACCAGGGTCAGCGAAAAGAAACCATGCAACTGCAGATCGCCGTCCAGGAAATCGACCGCCCGCGCCAGTGTCGCCGATAGCAAGAGCATCGCTATCGCGGCAATGCCGAAGAGAGGCCTAGCGAACTTTGAGTACACGTACATTCTGATCAACCTCGCTCGCCTTGACGTAACCCATTGCGCCAGACGTGGACGCCACCCGAGAGAGCATCTCCTTGGTCGAGCCGACCTGTTCGGGGTACTGTCCCTGACCCGAAAACACCTGTCGGTCCCAGGCCATTCGCAGTTGGTGGGGAAACACCTGCAGCACGCTCTTGCTGAAAATGGCGTGCTCGGGCGCGTCATCGCTCAAAACGAAAACCTTCACCGGCGTGTTGCTCGGCCATTTCTGCAGAAGCATGCCAAAGATGGCGCGCAGGGATGCTCGCGGGATGGCTTCCTCACTGGTCGCCTGGTGAGCGATGACCACCATCGCTGGCTCGACTGGCTGCGCCTGCGCTGCGGCGGCCATAAAGGCGACCGCCAGCACGCAGAGCAACTGCGTCCAGCGAACCCAACTCACGAATTTAATGATAAGAGTCTCTTCCATCACGGCGCATCCTACCAGACAAGATGCGCAAGAATTCGCGCTTCAGCGAACGCGAGGAGAGCGTTCCCACGTACGGCAGTCAGGGCGCGCAATTCATTCAGACTCCCCTGTCTCTGCCTGCCAGCCTAGCCGCGGAGCTGCGCGACCGCTGCCCTGAACGAGCGCGCGCCTCCGGGCAGGGCTGGGTATGATCGCAGAATGACGACGAATTGCTCGGCCAGCGAAAAAAAAGCCACGGCATGCCGTGGCTTTCGTCCGCTGCTGCAGGGTCACGCAGGCGTTGCTTTGCCTGATGCTGATGCGCTTTCCATCCAGCGCTTGATGCGGTTTGCATCACCGATACGCGTTTGCTTGCCAGATGAGTCAAGCAGCACGATCACCACCGGTCGGTCGGCGACACGCGCCTGCATAACCAGGCATTTTCCTGCTTCCTGAATGTAGCCTGTCTTCGACAGACCAATTTCCCAGGTCGGGCTCTTGACCAATTGATTGGTATTGCGATACTCGAGGTCGCGCCCCTTCACTTCCGCGGTGGCGCCCGGGGTCGTCGAAAACTCGCGAATTAGGGGGTAGCGATAGGCGGCAGCGACCATTCTCGCCAGGTCGTGTGCGGTAGACACGTTATTGCTGGTCAGGCCGGTCGGATCCTCGAAATGCGTCCTGCTCATTCCCAGCGCTGCCGCCTTGCGATTCATTGCCGCCACGAAGGCCGACAAGCCCCCGGGATAGTGACGGCCGAGGGCGTTCGCTGCACGATTCTCGGAGGACATCAGCGCCAGCAAGAGGGCCATTTCACGGGTGAGGACAGAGCCCACCTGCAAGCGTGACCGACTCCCCTTCAGGTAGTCGACATCCTCGTCGGTAATGGTAATCGGCGCTTGCAGGTTAGGCATCGAGTCAAGCACCACCATGGCCGTCATTACCTTGGTGATCGACGCGATGGGAACGACAATCCTGGCGTTCTTCTCGTAGAGAGCCTCACCCCCGTCCTGTGCGATCACCAGTGCCGAACCCGAGCGGACCGCCAGGTGCTCCTGGCCATGCCACAGGTCAACGGCGTTGGCCATCGACGGGTCCAAGGTCTTCTGCTTCTTAGCGATGCGCGAAGCACTGCTTTTTCCAATCGGCGCCGCCGAACTGGCCTTGGCGACACGGGTGGATTTGGCCTTCGACACCCGCGGCACGGCCTTGCCCTGCTGCGCAACTTTCTTGCTCGACGCCTTCTTGCTGACCGGTGCCGCTTTCGCTTTTTCCGCTGTCCGGGCTTTGCTCTTCTGCGCTTCGCTCTTGCTGCCGGCCTTGTCGGCCGCGTGCACGGCTTCCATCGAGGCCAATCCGGTACCCACGACCAGGGCCCCCCACAGCACTACTGCTCTCAGCATCATCCGCATCGCAAGCCTCCTGCATGAACCGATAATTGACGACAATTCTACCGCAGCCCACCACCCGCGAGCCAACAGCTGAAAAAATAAGGGGATAGATAGGCTATGTAATGTAGCACATCAATTATTCAGAGTTCAAGAACGGCGTTCAGCTGCTCCCTACCGAGCGTGGCGCCGCGCTGAGCAAGATCGCTCAGCGCGGCGCCACAGGACCTCTCGAACAGGATGCATCTGCTCAGACCAGCTCCGCGCCGGGTGCTCAGCGCTCGTTCATCAGCTTGTCGACAACAGTCAGAGCCGTCATGTTGACCAAGCGGCGAACGGTCGCTGTCGGCGTCAGAATATGCACCGGCTGGGCGGCGCCAAGCAGAATGGGCCCGATAGTGACGTTATTGCCCGAAGCGATCTTCAACAGGTTGAACGAGATGTTGGCGGCGTCGAGCGTCGGCATGATCAACAGGTTGGCCTGCCCTTTCAGGCGCGCGTCGCCCGGGAAAACTCGCTGGCGAATCTGATCGTCGATCGCCGCGTCGCCGTGCATCTCGCCCTCGACCTCGAGACGCGGGGCGCGCTCCCTCAGCAGGTGCAAGGTCTCACGCATTTTCAAGGCCGTTGGCGTGTTCTCCGAACCAAACGACGAATGCGACAGTAGCGCCACGCGCGGGGTGACGCCGAAACGGCGCACCTCGTCGGCAGCCAGCAGCGTCATGTCCACCAGCTGTTCGGCGGTTGGCTCGTAGTTGATATAGGTATCGGCGATGAACAGCGTGCGATCGGGCAGCAGCAGCACGCTCATGGCATACAGACTCTTGACTCCCGGCGCCAGACCAATGACATTCTCGACGTGCTCCCTGTGAACGCGGTGACGACCGAAGGTGCCGCAGATCAGGCCATCGGCATCGCCCTGGCGTACCATCAGCGCGCCGAAGAGCGAGGGGCGACGGCGCACCTCACGCCGGGCAAAATCGGCTGAAACGCCCTTTCGCTCCATCAGCCGTCGATATTCCTGCCAGTAAGCTTCGAAATGCTCGTCGAAAAAGTGACCGTGACCGGCGCAAATGACCTCGAAATCGATACCCGGACGTACGCGCAGATTCGCGGCCTCGAGCTTGCGGGCGATATCACCCGGATGACCGATGAGAATCGGCTTGGCGATACCTTCGTCGACAATCACCTGCACCGCGCGCAGCACGCGGTCGTCACCACCTTCGGCAAAGACGATGCGCCGTGGCGCCTGCTTGGCCTGCGAAAAAACCGGCTTCATGATCAGGCCGGAGTGATAAACGAACTCGTCAAGGCTGTCCTGGTACGCCTCCAGGTCCCTGATCGGTCTGGTGGCAACGCCCGAGGCCATCGCCGCCTCGGCAACTGCCGGCGCGATCTTGCTGATCAGGCGCGGATCGAAGGGGTTCGGAATCAAATACTCGGGGCCGAAGTTGGCAACCTTCTCGCCGTAGGCCCTGACCGCCACTTCCGACTGCTCGGCGCGCGCCAGTTCAGCGATCGCCTTGACCGCGGCCAGCTTCATCTCTTCGGTGATGGTCGTCGCGCCGACGTCGAGCGCACCACGAAAGATGAACGGGAAACAAAGGACATTGTTCACCTGGTTGGGATAATCCGAACGCCCGGTGGCCATGATCGCATCGCTACGCACCGCCTTGACGTCTTCCGGAAGGATCTCGGGGCTGGGGTTTGCCAGCGCCATGATCAACGGTGATGGCGCCATCTTGGCCACCATTTCCTGCTTCAGGACGCCACCGGCCGACAAGCCGAGGAAGACATCGGCACCCGCGATGACCTCGCCAAGCGTGCGCGCGTCAGTCTGCTTCGCGTAGCGCGCCTTGATCTCGTCCATGTCCTCGACGCGCCCCTCGTAGACCAGCCCCTTGATGTCGGTGACCCAGATGTTGGCCACCGGAATTCCGAGCATCACCAGTAGATCGAGGCAGGCCAGGGCCGCGGCGCCAGCGCCGGAGGTGACCAGTTTTACCTTGTCGAGGGCCTTCCCCTGCAGGTGCAGGCCATTGAGGATCGCCGCACCAACGACGATCGCCGTGCCGTGCTGGTCGTCGTGAAAGACCGGAATCTTCATCCGTTCGCGCAGCTTCCGCTCGACGTAGAAACACTCCGGCGCCTTGATGTCCTCCAGATTGATGCCGCCGAAGGTCGGCTCCAGGGAGGCGATGATCTCGACCAGCTTATCGGGATCGCGCTCTTCGACCTCGAGGTCGAAAACATCGATGTCGGCGAACTTCTTGAACAGCACGGCCTTGCCTTCCATCACCGGCTTGGCCGCCAGCGGGCCAATCGCACCAAGCCCAAGGACCGCGGTCCCGTTGGTGATCACGCCGACCAGGTTGGCGCGCGAGGTCAGGGTACTCGCTTCGGCCGGAAAGGCGACGATCTCCTCGCAGGCGGCGGCAACCCCCGGCGAATAAGCCATCGACAGGTCGTACTGGTTGGTCAACTGCTTGGTTGGCAGTATCGCCACCTTGCCCGGTTTTGGATTGCGGTGATAGAAGAGGGCGGCTGCACGCAGCTGGTCTTTTTCTTTGCTCATGCTCATTCTCCTGGCAGCATATGACAGGCCACAGCGGTTGCTGATAGCGGGCCAACTGTCGACCGACGACTTGTCCCGAAGTGCCCCACGCTGCCTTGCGGACAGCGCGGCGTGTAGCGAAGGGTCGCCAGTGCGTGTTGGACCTGTGGCATAATTACACAAACATTGACCATCTTGCAGCACCAACGCCGCGCATGCCGAACACCCCCGCTTGCACCGCGCTTGTTTTATCCAGCCGCGACCGACGCGTCGCCCCCGACTGAGCTGGACGGGTCCTCGTGGGCCCGGCTCCGTTGGACAGCTTCTGCGCGCGCCACGCCACGGTAAGTTCCGCTCCTCCACCTACTTTGAGAGTGATTACCATGAACCAGACTGTTTCCATCAATGCCCCGGACTACGTCAAACATGAACGCCTGAAGAAATGGGTTGCCGATATCGCAGCCCTCACCGAACCCGCCAATGTGGTCTGGGCAGACGGCTCTCAGGCCGAATACGACCGTCTCTGCGCCGAGTTGGTAGAAGCCGGCACCTTCATCAAGCTGAAGAAGCGCAAGAACTCGTTCCTGGCCTTTTCCGATCCATCCGACGTTGCCCGCGTCGAAGACCGCACCTACATCTGCTCGGAGAAAAAGGAAGACGCCGGCCCGACCAACAACTGGGAAGACCCGGCCAAGATGCGTGAAACGCTGAAGGGCGTCTTCAAGGGCTGCATGAAGGGCCGCACGATGTACGTGATCCCGTTCTCGATGGGTCCGGTTGGCTCGCCGATCGCCCAGATCGGCGTCGAGATCAGCGACAGCGCTTACGTCGTCGTCAACATGAAGATCATGACCCGCATGGGCAAGGCCGTATTCCCCGTCCTCGGCACCGACGGCACCTTCATTCCGTGTGTGCATTCGATCGGCGCACCCAAGGAACCTGGCCAGAAGGATCCGCGCTGGCCGTGCAACCCGACGACCAAATACATCGTCCATTATCCCGAAACGCGCGAAATCTGGTCCTACGGTTCGGGCTACGGCGGCAACGCGCTGCTCGGCAAGAAGTGCCTGGCCCTGCGCATTGCCTCGAACATGGCGCGTGATGACGGATGGATGGCCGAGCACATGCTGATCCTCGGCGTCCAATCGCCCGAGGGAAAGAAGCATTACGTCGCTGCTGCCTTCCCATCGGCCTGCGGGAAGACCAACTTCGCCATGCTCGTCCCGCCGGCCACGCTGAGCGGCTGGAAAGTCACCACCATCGGCGACGACATCGCCTGGATCAAGCCGCGCAAGGATGCCAACGGCGTCACCCGCCTCTACGCCATCAACCCGGAAGCGGGCTTCTTCGGCGTCGCCCCGGGCACCAACGACAAGACCAACTTCAACGCCATGGCCTCTCTGGCCGAGAACACCATCTTCACCAATGTCGCGCTGACCGACGATGGCGACGTGTGGTGGGAAGGCATGGGCCCGGCACCCGAGCACGCCATCGACTGGCAGGGTAACGACTGGACGCCAGCCATCGCCAAGGAGAAGGGCACCAAGGCCGCGCATCCAAACTCCCGCTTCACAGCTCCCGCCTCGCAGTGCCCGTGCATCGACGACCAGTGGGAGAGCACTGAAGGGGTCCCGATCTCGGCCTTCCTGTTCGGCGGCCGTCGCGCCTCGACCGTGCCGCTGGTCTGCGAGACCGTTGACTGGGATCACGGCGTCTATGCTGCCGCGACGCTGGGTTCGGAAACCACTGCCGCCGCCTTTGGCGCGCAGGGCGTCGTTCGCCGCGACCCGTTTGCCATGCTTCCGTTCTGTGGTTACAACATGGCCGACTATTACAGCCACTGGCTGAAGATGGGCAACGCCGCCGACACGCCGGTGCCGATCTTTATGGTCAACTGGTTCCGGATGAACGAAAAAGGCCAATTCGCGTGGCCCGGCTTTGGCGATAACGCGCGTGTCCTCAAGTGGATCATCGACCGCTGCGAAGGCAAGGTTTCAGCCCGCAAGACCACCCTCGGCTGGATGCCCAACTACGAGGACATCGACTGGTCCGGCAGCGACTTTTCCAAGGAGGAATTCGCCAACGTGACCAGCCTCGACAAGCAGGCCTGGAAGAGCGAGCTTGATGGCGTCAAGGAATGGTTCGGGAAGATGGGCGACAAGTTGCCGCCCAAGCTGGCGACCATCCGTGACGAACTCGAGAAGGGTTTCGCCGCCTGACCCGTGTTCTCGACCCGATCCGGGTCCTGGAAAGGCCGCCTGCGGGCGGCCTTTTTTTTGCCCTCGATCACCGCCAGTCGCTAGACTGTTTTCTTCGCCACCAACTGCTCCCGACGAATCATGCCGATCTTTCCCGCCAGCCGCCTTGCGCACATTGCGCCCTTCCACGTCATGGAACTTCTGACCCGCGCCAAAGCACTCGAAGCGGCCGGGCGCGACATCGTTCATATGGAAATCGGCGAACCCGATTTCCCGACGCCCGAGCCAATCGTCGCCGCCGCGCAAGCGCAGATTGCCAGCGGCCGCGTGTTCTACACGCCAGCCCTCGGACTTCCCGAATTGCGTGCGGCGATCGCCGGTTTCTATGCCACACGCTACGCCATCGACATCCCCGCATCACGCATCGTGGTCACTGCCGGAGCCTCCGGCGCCTTGCTGCTGACGATGGCCTGCCTCGCAGAAGCGGGCAGCGAATGGTTGCTCGCCGACCCGGGTTACCCGTGCAACCGCAACTTCGTGCGCAGCTTCGAAGGGCTACCGGTAAGCATCCCGGTGCGCGCCGAAAACAACTTCCAGCCAACGCTGGCCGAAGTGGAAGCGCATTGGACAGCACGTACGGCAGGTGCCTTGCTGGCCTCGCCGGCCAACCCCACCGGCACTCTGATCGATGACGCAACGCTGGCCGCCATCGCCAGCCTTGTCCGTCGGAAAGGCGGACAACTGGTCGTCGACGAGATCTACCACGGCCTGACCTACGAGCGTGCCGCGACGACGGCGTTGGCCTTCGGCGATGACATCTTTGTCGTGCAGAGCTTTTCCAAGTTCTTCAACATGACTGGCTGGCGACTCGGCTGGCTGGTCGTGCCCGAGCGCTATACGCGCGAAATCGAGAAGCTGGCGCAAAATCTGTTCATCTCGCCATCGACGCCGGCCCAGCACGCGGCACTGGCCGCATTCTCGCCTGCCACCCTCGCCATCCTCGAAACGCGCCGTCAGGAGTTCAAGCGCCGCCGTGACTTCCTGGCGCCAGCGCTGGAAAACCTCGGTTTCCGCCAGGCGGCCAAGCCCGAAGGCGCCTTCTACGTCTACGCCAATTGCAGCAAACTGACCGACAACAGCGATCGCTTTGCGCGCGACTTGCTCGAGGCGGCCGGGGTGGCGGTCACCCCCGGCCTCGACTTCGGTCGCAACGACCCAGAAAAATACTTGCGCTTCGCCTACACGGCCAGCGTCGAGCGCCTGACCGAAGCGGTCGACAGGATTCGCCGCTTTCTCGGCTGACCGATCGCGAAAACGGCCCTCACCTGCCGCGCTAGGCGGTCAGCGGCAAGCGCCCGGGAAGTCGCCGATTGACGCCAGGCGGCGCCAATCAAAGTGAGGACCCGGGTCTGTCTTTCGACCTGGCGCGATATCGCTGTGGCCAACGACGGCTTCGATCGGGTAGGCCGCGCACAAGGCCCTGATCAAGGCGCGAAGGCGACGGTACTGAACCGGCGCGAAGGGCAAGTCGTCGCAGCCCTCGAGTTCGATACCCAGAGAAAAGTCGTTGCACCGCTGACGCCCGTTCCAGCTCGACAGACCCGCGTGCCAGGCGCGTTGCGCGCAGGAAACAAACTGGATCAGCTCGCCGTCTCGACGGAGCAGGAAATGGGCCGAGACGCGCAGCGTGCTGATCTGCGCAAAATAGGGGTGAGCAAATGCGTCTAGGCAATTCCCGAACAGACGAATGATCCCGTCACCACCGAACTCTCCCGGCGGCAGGCTGATCGCATGGACGACGATCAGTGACACGGCCTCTCCTTCGGGACGCGCGTCCTGATTGGCCGATTCGCTTCGCCGCGCGCCTGGCAACCAGCCGTCAGCGCGCAGCTGGCGAGCGCTCGCGCAATGGCGCAAGCTCATTCCTCGATGCGTAGCCGCTCGATGCGATAGCGCAAGGAGCGGAAGCTCACACCAAGCAGCCTGGCCGCGGCGGTACGATTGAAAGCAGTCTTGCTCAAGGCCTCCAGAATCGCCTGCCTCTCGATGCGGTTGATGTAGTCGTCGAGTGTTTCACCGTCCCGACCGAGGCTGCCACCGACCGCGGTGGCGGGCGCCAGTTGCAGGTCGTCAACGAGGACCGCATTGCCGGAGCACAAGGCAGTGGCGCGTTCGAGAATATTTTCAAGTTCGCGGACATTGCCGGGAAAACTGTAATTCTCCAACGCACGCAAGGCTTGCGGCTCCAGACGCGGCACTTGCCCGTCGCAGATGCGCGCCAGCAAGGCCGCCACCAGCGGCGCCACATCTTCGTGACGTTCGCGCAGCGGCGGCATACGCAGTTCGATGACGTTCAGGCGGTAGTAGAGGTCCTGGCGAAAGAGCCCCTCATCAACGCAGATCTTCAGGATCTGGTGGGTCGCCGATATGATGCGCACGTCGACCAACTCCTCGACGGCACTACCCACCTTGCGGACTTTCTTCTCCTGTACCGCGCGCAGCAGCTTTACCTGCATCGCCAAGGGCAAATCAGCAACCTCGTCGAGAAAGAGCGTCCCCCCTTTCGCCGCCTGAAAAAAACCTTCACGGTCGCTATCGGCGCCGGTAAACGCCCCCTTGCGATAGCCGAAGAACTCGCTCTCCATCAAGTTCTCGGGAATCGCGCCACAATTCACGGGAACGAAGGGCGCCGCATGCCGTGAACTCTGGTCGTGGATCAGGCGCGCAGCGAGTTCCTTTCCGGTTCCTGACTCGCCCGAGATATAGACCGGCGCCTGACTTCGTGCCAGCTTTTCGATCATCTGGCGAACCTGCTCGATGGCCCCCGACGCACCGATCAGCTGGCCGGTGGCGGCGACCAAACGCCCGTCATCCGAAACGCCGTCCCGCCGTGGCAAACTGAGCGCCGACTTGATCAGGCTGCGCAGCTGGTCCAGGGCGACCGGCTTGGCCAGATAATCAAAGGCACCCGCCTTCAGTGCAGCGACGGCGTTCTGGGCGCTGCCGAAAGCCGTGATCACCGCCACCGGCGTCTCGCCGTAATCCTCACCGATCAGCTTGACGATCTCCAGCCCGTCACCGTCGGGCAATCGCATGTCGGTAATGCACAACTGATAGGACTGCCGTTGGAGAAACCCCCGTGCCTCGGCGATACTTGCCGCACAGTCGGCGGACAAACCCATACGCGCCACCGTCAGGTCGAGAAGTTCACGAATGTCTGCCTCGTCATCGACCACCAGCACTCTCGCCAACTCGCCGCGCGGGCGACGCTCCGTCTTGGCTATTGACACCCTGTAGCCCTCCCCGACATACGAAAATCGGCACTCGGCCCGGCGCCATGAAGTTCGAGCAGCGCTCCGTTCGCCTCACATAATTCGCGTGCGATATAGAGACCCAGACCGGTACCGCGGTGATGCGTGGTGAAGAAGGGCTCGAAAATGTGTTCGCGCTGCTCGGCGGCAACCCCTTCGCCGTCGTCAATGACATGCAATTCGACCTGCGTGTCGGCCTTGCCATCGCACGCGACGACACAGACGCTGCCGGCAATGCGCTGCGAATGACGCAGCGCATTGCCGAGAAGATTTCCCAACACCTGATGAAAGTGTGAGCGATCGAAACAAAGAGCGGCCACGCCCGACAACTCGAGGTGCACGACATCGGCCGGCAACTTCTCCTTGACCAGATACTCCTCGATCAGCAACGGCAAAGTCTCGCGCAAGTTGATCACTTCCCGATAGGTGCGATCGCGGCGTCCGAGTTCGAGCACATCGCTGACGATACGCTCAAGTCTCTTGGTATTATCCAGCATGATGCGCAGCAAGCGTTCGTACATCTCGCCACGGCGTTCTTCACGCAGCAGTTCGCCGGCATGACTGATCGCCGACAGCGGGTTGCGGATTTCGTGCGCGATATTGGCCGTCAGGCGGCCGAGCGCGGCCAGCTTCAGTTGCTGAGCCTGTTCCTGCAAGCGACCGAGATCTTCAAGAAACACCAGGACATCGCTTTCCGAACTCGCGGTCGGCGCAAACCTTGCTCGCAACTGCATGCCGCTCCCCGGAATGCGCACCAGCACCACCTCTTCGCCGCCGCTCCGACACCACTCGACGAAACCAAGCGCCAGTTCGGGCGAGTACTCGGCCAATAGATCTTCGCGACTGCTGTCGAGGGCCAGCAATTGCCTGGCGCGCGGGTTGCTCTGCCTGACCCGGCCATCACGGCGAAGGACCACCACACCATCCTGCATCTCCTCGATGACCCGCTGACTGATCACCGTCTGGTTCTTCAGGTCGACGCCACGCTGCAGCGCCAAGGCCTCATTGGCGATCACCCGGCGAGCCAGCAAGCGCGCCGATACCGCGACCGCGAAGAAGCCGGCACTGAACAGGCCGGCGTGAAAGAAGCCGGCCACGTCGACAGCGTCCTGCAAGGCGCGGTAGGAGTGCTCGAACAAGACCGCCAAGGTCGCCATCGCCGCGTAGAACAAGACCAGGCGCCCCTGCCCGACGAGACCGGCACCGGCCAGGGTCACCAGCAGCATCGAACCAAGACCGCTGCCCAGGCCGCCGCCAACATGGATCAACAGCGTCATGACCAGGACGTCGACCAGCACGCTGGCCGTCAACTGCATGGTGGCGTGCTGCCGATGACGATACGCCAAGATCACCGCCAGCGCCGTGCTCAACAGGTACGCGCTGGCCAGGCCCAGGTGCTGCAGACTCTGGTTCGGGCTGAGGAAGGGAAAAGCGGAGGGGTACAACAGCGCCGACGTGAAGAGCAGCGAGGCGACGACGAAGCGGTAGAGGTTGAAGTAGCGTAGTGACTTCCAGTGCGTCTCGGAGAAATGTTCAACGCCGAGGGTGGCGGTGGTCAAGATGGCACCTCAGGAATCGTCAGACGCACCAGCGTCGCGATGGGCAGCGCAGCAGTAGTAGCGGCCGTCGGCCAGAACACTCTCGCTCACTGGCTGATTAACCCCGCAACGCGTGCACTGCACCATGCGTTCGGCTTCGCGCTGGACAGTGGTGTGGTGGTTGGCAGCGCTGCCGCGTGACGACGTCCGCGACTTGCGCCAGAACCACCAGAGCACCCAAACCAGCCCGATTAGCAGTAGATATTTCGTCATCGAAAGAAAAACCCAGCACAGCGCGCAAGAATAGCAGAGGCGCTCGCAGACGGGGAACGACAAGCGACAAGACGCCAGGAAAAAGCCTCACCAGCAACGAGACCGGCAGGGGCGAAGCATTGCCACCAACCATGGCGCACGGAACGGACCTGGCAGTCACCGCGAAGATGGCTGCGACTGGTCACGAAGAGGATCCGAAGTTGATCAAACGATGCCGCGAAGGCCAGAAAGGCCGCGGTGAAACGGGTGGTCGGGGCGAGAGGATTCGAACCTCCGACTCCTGCGTCCCGAACGCAGTACTCTACCAGGCTGAGCTACGCCCCGACCGAGGCGACAACTGCGCTAATAATTTCTAGCGACAGCGAAGAGGCATAATTCTAGCAAGGAATCCTTGTATTGAGAAGCAGGCACAACGTCTAAAGCTGCTGCTGCAAGTTCAGCCTCGACCTTGGCTTTCTGTCTCGCGTAGTCGAGTGCACCGGTGGTACGAATGGCCGCCAGAACCTGCGGGAAATCGTCCCGGCCACCGTTCTCGATGGCCCGGCGTACGCAAGCCGCCTGTTCCAGATTGCCATTGCGCAGGACGAAAATCAGCGGTAGCGTCGGCTTGCCTTCAGCCAGATCATCGCCCAGATGTTTGCCGGTCTCGACTTCGGCGCCCGAGTAGTCGAGAACGTCGTCAATCAGCTGAAACGCCGTGCCCAGGTGGATGCCGTAAACGGCCATGGCCTTTTCGACCGCTGCGTCACCGCCACCGATGATCGCGCCCAGCTGCGCCGCCGCCTCGAACAACTTGGCAGTCTTGTAGCGGATGACCTGCAGGTAGCCCTGCTCATCGATGCTTGCGTCATGGCAGTTCATCAGCTGCAGCACTTCGCCCTCGGCGATGACGTTCGTCGCATCCGACAACACCCGCATGATGCGCATGTCGTCGACCACCACCATCATCTGGAAAGCTCGCGAGTACAGGAAATCGCCTACCAGCACACTGGCCGAATTGCCGAACATGGCATTGGCCGTCTCACGGCCGCGCCGCAAGTCCGAGCCATCGACGACATCATCATGAAGCAAGGTGGCCGTGTGGATGAATTCGATCACCGCCGCCAACTCGTGATGATGGGTGCCGCGGTAGCCCAAGGCCCCAGCCGACAGCAGTACCAGCGCCGGACGCAGCCGCTTGCCGCCGCTCTGCACGATGTACTCGGCAACTTGACGGACCAAAGCCACTTCGGAATGGAGGCGCTGGCGGATCACCGCGTCAACGGCCCTCATGTCCGCCCCGATCAGGCTGTACAACTGCTCCATTCTCACGAGAAGGCACCTTGGCACAAAAACCTCGGAATCTTAGGCGCCGGCCCGCCTTGCGTCAAGCGAGCGATGGCCCAAGTGATCGCAAACTCTTTGACGGAGCAGGAAGATTACGTATAATGCGCGGTTCTTCATCTCACTTTGTTCAGTTCCTTGGAGTCCAACATGTACGCGGTCATAAAAACCGGTGGCAAGCAGTATCGCGTTGTCAACGGCGAAAAATTGAAAATAGAACAGATACCGGCAGACGTTGGCGCAGAAATCACCTTCGACCAGGTGCTCATGGTTGGCGAAGGCGAAACGGTGGCCATTGGCACACCGTTCATCGCCAGCGCCTCGGTCAAGGTCACTGTGCTTTCGCAAGGTCGTCACGACAAGATCCGGATCTTCAAGTTTCGTCGGCGCAAGCATTCGCAGAAGCATCAGGGGCATCGCCAGAATTACACCGAAATCCGGGTTGACGCGATTGCCAATGGCGCGGCGCTCGACCCTTCAGCCTGATTTGAGAGGAGTCTGACTCATGGCACACAAGAAAGCTGGCGGCAGCGTACGCAACGGCCGCGATTCCGAAGCAAAACGGCTGGGCGTCAAGCGCTACGGCGGTCAATTGGTCCGCGCCGGCAACATCATCGTCCGCCAGCGTGGCACGGCCTTTCACCCTGGCGAGAACATGGGCCTGGGCAAGGATCACACGCTCTTTGCGCTGGTCGACGGCCACGTCCAGTTTGCCATCAAAGGCGCCCAGCGCCGGCGCACAGTAAGCATCGTTCCAACTGCCGACTGAACCACCGGTACGCTGGCTTGCGCAAGCAGCCAGCCCGGCGGTACCAAGCCCTATCGCTGGCGATAGGGCTTTTTGCTTGCATATCTGGAAAGACGGACAGAGCGGACAGACGCAGCCATGAAATTTATCGATGAGGCGAGAATTCTTGTCGCCGCTGGTGACGGCGGCAACGGCATCGCCTCGTTCCGACGCGACAAGTACGAGCCCGAGGGCGGCCCGGACGGCGGCGATGGCGGCAACGGCGGCAGCGTACATTTTGTCGCCGATCGCAACGTCAACACCCTGATCGAGTATCGCTATGCGCGCCGGCATCGCGCCCAGCGTGGCCAGAATGGCGGTTCCAGCGACTGCTACGGGAAGCGCGGCAAGGACCTGACGCTGCGCGTCCCGGTCGGCACCACCATCGCCGACGTCAACAGCAACGAACTCCTTGCCGACCTCGACGTCGACGGCAAGAAGGTGCTGCTCGCCAAAGGCGGACGAGGCGGCCTCGGCAACATCCATTTCAAGTCGAGCGTCAATCGCACGCCCCGTCAGTGCACGCGTGGAGAGGAAGGCGAGCAGCGCGAATTGCGCCTGGAACTGCGCTTGCTGGCCGACGTCGGTTTGCTCGGCCTGCCCAACGCCGGCAAGAGCACCTTCCTGCGCGCCGTCTCGGCAGCACGTCCCAAGGTCGCCGACTACCCGTTCACCACCCTGCAGCCACATCTCGGTGTGGTGCGGGTAGGCCACGACCAGAGCTTCGTCATCGCCGACATTCCCGGGCTGATCGACGGCGCGGCAGAGGGCGCTGGCCTTGGCATCCGCTTTCTCAAGCACCTCGCCCGAACCCGCCTGCTGCTGCACATTGTCGATCTGGCGCCGGTCGACCCCGCCGCCGATCCCGTACGCGACGTAGAAACGGTCGTTCGCGAACTCGAGAAGTACGATCCGGAACTCGCCACCCGGCCACGCTGGCTGGTCCTCAACAAGCTTGACCTGATCCCCGCGGACGAACGCGAGCAACGCATTGCGGACTTCCTGCAGGGCTGTCACGCGCAGGCGACGGGCATTCCGCATTTCCGCATCAGCGCGATCAGTGCCGAGGGTTGCCGCGAACTCACGCGCCAGTTGCAGGAGGCGTTGCAGAACCTGGTCGCCGCCGAAGCCGTCGACACGAGGAGCGCTACAGTCGCCCCCCCCTTCGCCGGCGACCTGTTCGCAGACCAGCAAGACGAAACCTGAAGATGGCCAGCAGCCGCATCGCCAACGCCCGCAGACTGGTCATCAAGGCCGGATCGGCGCTGATCACCAACAACGGCGAAGGCCTGGACCTTGGCGCCATCGACGAATGGGCGAGACAGATCGCCGAGTTGCGCCAGGCGGGCAAGCAGGTCATTCTCGTCTCCTCCGGTGCGATCGCCTGTGGCATGCAGCGTCTTGGCTGGCGCAAGCGCCCACACGCCGTGCACGAACTGCAGGCAGCGGCAGCCGTCGGCCAGATGGGATTGGCACAGGTCTACGAGCGAGCCTTTGCCCGGTACTCCTTGCACACGGCGCAGGTCCTGCTGACCCACGACGACCTCGCCGATCGCAAGCGCTACCTCAATGCGCGCTCGACCCTGAACACGCTGCTCCGCTTCGGCGTCGTGCCGATCGTCAACGAAAACGATACCGTGGTTACCGACGAGATCAAGTTTGGCGACAATGACACGCTTGGGGCACTGGTGGCGAACCTCGTCGAAGCCGACTGCCTGATCATTCTCACCGATCAGCAGGGCCTGTTCACCGCCGACCCGCGCAAGGATCGGGCAGCCAGCCTGATCAGTGAAGCACGTGCCGGGATCGCCGCTCTGGAGACCATGGCTGGGGGCGCGGGCACGCAGTTCGGCACCGGCGGCATGCTGACCAAGGTCATCGCCGCCAAGCGTGCCGCGCGCAGCGGCGCGCATACCGTCATCGCCAGTGGTCGCGAACACGACGTCATTCTGCGTCTGGCGCGCGGTGAGTCGCTGGGTACGCTGCTGGTGGCCGAAACGCAGCCGATCACGGCACGCAAGCAATGGCTCGCCGACCACCTGCAACTCAACGGCAAACTCGTTCTCGACAACGGCGCGATCAATGCCCTGCGCGAAGGGAAAAGCCTCCTGTCCATCGGTGTCGCCGCCGTGCGCGGTGAGTTCGAGCGCGGCGCAGCCGTCGCCTGCGTTTCGAATGAAGGCCGCGAGATCGCGCGCGGCCTGATCAACTACGGCAGCAGCGACGCGCGACGAATTGCGCGCCGCGCCAGCCAGGACATCGAAAGCATCCTCGGCTACGTCGAGGAGCCCGAGATCATCCACCGCGACAACCTCGTTCTCAGCTAGCACGGCCCGGCCGCCAGCGGCCCTCATATGGAGGCATTGCTGCACGCTGTGCAACACACCATCGGCACCCAGCGCAGCGCCAGCCCGGGCTTGGCCGTGAGGGCGCTGTGCTATGCTTGAGCCCTCCCGAGTGCCGCTCCGGCCCGGGCCTCCGACTCAGAGCAGACCTATGCGCGCCAAGCAAGAACGGCCCCTCCAGCCATGCGTTTCGGATAACTCGGCGGACGTTCGTTCGCGACGGCACCCCCACGTTCGCCATCGCAAGTGGTTCTCCGACCGCCTAGCGACTTCGGGTTGCGCCTGTTCGTCTGGCCCCCCTACGTTCTGCGCAAGAAAGCCGCCCGAACCCGCGAAGTCCAGACGAGCTGGAACTGCGCGATGAACGCGGTCGACCTCTTTCGCGATCAGGCAAGCCGCGAGCAATTGGCCGCCAACGATCTGGCGGGCTTTGGCGCACTGTGGTCTCTGGATACCGACTGGCACGAGGCTCCCAATGAACGGCGCGGCGGCTGGAGCGGCGTCAGTCGGCACCTTTTGCGCGACGGCAGCGCCATCTTCCTCAAGCGACAGGACAACCATCTCTGCCGGACGTTGCGCCATCCGCTCCGCGGCATCCCGACCTTCTATCGCGAATACCGCAACATCCGGCGCCTAGACCAGCACCGGATCGGTACGCTCGAGGCCCTCTATTATGGCCACCGGCAGGAACCCGGTCACTGGCAGGCAATCCTCGTCACCCGCGCACTCGACAGCTTCAGCAGCCTCGACGAGTGGAATGTCGCGCATGCGGACAGCGGCCAGGGGCAGCGCCAATCGCTGATTACGGCCGTTGCCCAGGCCTGCGCGCGCCTGCATCATCACCGCCTGCAGCACAGCTGTCTGTACGGCAAACATATCTTTGTGCCGCGTGCGGCGAAGCTGGGCACCGCCTACCAGGAAAGCGACATCCGCTTCATCGACCTGGAAAAACTACGCCAGGGGATCAGCCGCGGGCGTGTCGGTGCGCACGATCTTGACCAGTTGATGCGCCATACCGAAGGCTGGAGTGCCGCCGAACGCAGCGCTTTCCACGCCGCGTACCGGCAACGGCGCGACGCCCTGAAGCGCTAGCTCGCCGTGCCGGGCTGGGGAAGCGCCGCTTCCCTGATCGGCAGGTTCAGCAACGCCGCCACCGCCGCCAGGGCAATGTCGGCATACCACATCCAGCTGTAGTCGCCGAACTGCGTCAGCGCAAGGCCACCAAGATAGGCGCCGAAAAAACCACCGACCTGGTGCGAGAGCAGAGTCATGCCGAACAGCGTTCCGAGGTAGCGCACGCCGAATAGCTTGCCGACGATCGCTGCCGTCGGGGGCACCGTGGCCAGCCAGGTGAAACCCAGTCCAGCGGCAAAAATGTAGAAGGTCAGGTCGGTCTTCGGTGCCAGCAGGTAGATGGCAATCATCGCCGCACGCGAGGCATACATCCAGAACAGGACGTACTTGCTGCGGTAGCGGCCGATGCAGGCACCCGCGTAGAGGCTACCGAAGATATTGGTCAGGCCGATGATTGCCAGTGCCCAGCTGGCGACCGACGACGGCAGGCCGCAAAGGGCGACTTCGCCCGGCAAGTGCGTCACCAGAAAGGCGATGTGGAAGCCACAGCTGAAGAAGCCGAGATTGAGCAGCTGGTAACTGCCATCGCCGACGGCGCCGCGCACGCTCTGCCACAAACCCGCTTCGCCGGCGGGCGCCGACGGCTTTTCAACCGGTCGCGACACCACCCGGACCAGCGGCGTCGCCGCCAGAGTCATCACCGCCAGTGACCACATCGCCCCCATCCAGCCGAACATCTGAATCAAGGCCTGCAGGAGGGGGGCAAAAACGAACTGCCCGAACGATCCGCCCGCATTGATTACCCCGGAAGCTGCCGCCCGCGCCGCTGGCGGCAGCCGCTGGCTCGAAGCCCCGATCAGAACCGAGAAGCTGCCGGCACCGGAGCCGATCGCCGAGAACAGGCCGAGCGACACGACCAGACCGGCGGTGCTGCTCATGAAGGGGGTAATCGCGCTGCCAAAAGCGAGGAGCAGCAGCCCGCCGAACAGCACCCGCCCCGGCCCGTAACGGTCAGCCACTGCGCCGGCGAGTGGCTGAATGGCGCCCCAGGTAAATTGCCCGACGGCCATCGCCAGACTGATCGAGACGACGCCCAGGCCAGTGCTGGTATTCAACGGCGAGAGGAAAAGCCCGAGCGATTGCCGGGCGCCCATGGTGACCATCAGGATGCCGGCAGCCGACAGGGTGACCGCCCACAAGGCAGGTTGATTGAGAGTGCGGAACATCGGGCGGCTCGCGATCTGGCGGACTGTCGTCCGGAAGCCCGGATTGTAGAACGAGTTGGCTCCCGTTCGGGTCGCCTTTGCCGACCCTGCCGGCAAGGGACGCGTCGACGGGCGAGGAGCGGGCTGGATCAGGACGGCAGCACGCAGTAAAACATGAAGGAGGAAGGAGGAAGCGAGGAAGCGAGGCCGGCGCGATCTGAAGCCCGCCCGAAAGAGCGCTCTTGCTGCCTACAGATTGCAGAAAAGCATGTCGAATTCGACTTCACTATCCGACTGACGGGGTCGATGATCGCTGTCGGGACGAGTGAAGCGGATATTCAGTGCGTACTTGTTGGCGCTGATTTCGGGAATGTAGGGATCGTCGAGCTTCAGGGAAATACGCACCATCTGCGAGCTGCTCCCACCGAGCATCATCTGGAAAGCACCATTGGCAGCCACGTGATGTTCGGGACGGCCGCTCGCACGCAACAGACGTAGGACGATTGCCAGGGCGTCTCGCAGGGGCAGCATCGGCTGTAGCCAGCCAAGCAGCGCCTCACGCCGCGCGCCAGGCTCCTGGTGCCGCCAGTAGTGGTAGGACGGCAGATCGAACTGGCAGACCCCACCGGGAATGCTGGCCCGACTCTTGATACTCATCAGCCAGTCGTTGTCGCGCAGGTGCTGGCCGATCTTTCCAGTCATGGCGAGCAGCGCCGCCGACGCCTGCTCGACTTCCTGGAGGGCGGCGTTGAGCGCTTGTTCTGAGATTTCCGGGTTGTTGCGAAAAGCGAGCAGACTCTGGCGCTGACGTTCCAGCTCCTGAATCAAGTCCATTTTCAGGTCGGCACGGCCCGAGACATCGAGAATCTCGAACAGGGTCAGCAGCGCGACGTGGTGCTCATGCGAGCCGTCACGCTGCATGAAGCTGCCAACCTTCTGGAACAAATCCTCCAGACGCAACAGGGTGCGTATGCGTTCATTGAAAGGATATTCGTAGGTAATCACACTTCCGCCAGCGTCAGAAACGGGAATTTTCGATAATTCTGAAGCATTTGCAACAAAACCTCAACGCCCAGCATGAAGTTTGGCACTGGCCAGCTGCAGATAGCGCTGGTGCAGGACTTCGATCTGAGGACGCAAGGCGTCGAGTCCGCCATCGTTGTGCAACACGTCGTCGGCCGCCGCTCGCCGCTCGGCACGCGTCGCCTGTGCGGCCATGATCGCCTGCACGGCCTCGACGGCCAGGCCGTTGCGCGCCGTAACCCGGGAAATCTGCAGAGCTTCGGGGCAATCGACCACCAGCACCCGATCAGCGCGCCGACGATAGCTCGCCGTTTCGATCAGCAAGGGCACCACCAACATTACGTACGGGGCGTTCTCGGCGGCGGCACAGCACGCGTCGCTGCGCAGGCGAATCAGCGGATGCAGGATCGCTTCCAGCGTCTCCTTGGCGAGCGGATCGGCGAACACGAGACGGCGCATCGCAGTGCGATCGAGACCGCCGTCAGCACGCAGCACAGCGTCACCGAAGGCCGCCTCGATCGCCGGCATTGCCGCACCCTGCGGGCCACTCAGCTCATGGGCGATGGCGTCGGTATCGACCAGCGCCACGCCACGCGCCGCGAAGAGCTCAGCCACCGTACTCTTGCCACTGCCAATGCCTCCGGTCAAACCAACGACAAAACTCATTGCGTCACCTCAGCCGGCGCGGGACAGGGGGCAGCGCCGGCCTTCGGCAGCAGCGCGACAACCGCCCGCCGCAAGGCGTCCAGCTCGACCGCAGGACCATGGACTTCAAGCTCGGTAAGCGCCACCTCACTCCGGCGCTCGCCGACGCGGGCCGAGCGCACCCCTCTGGCGCGCAGCGCTTCGAGGCGCGCCTTGGCGGCGTCCTCGTTGCGATAGGTTCCCAGCGAAATCGCCAGCGGGCTGGGGCCGCTGCTCGAAACGATGAAATAGTCCTTCACACCGAGCTCCTGCAACTCGACGACTTTCCGGTTGGCTTCCTCCCTGCTGGCCAGCGGCGGAATGAAAACCCAGTAACCAGTGATCTCGCCAACCGTATTGCGTTTCACCTTCAGCGCCGCAAATCGATCCGCCAGCAGACGCTCGACCTGGTCGGCATCGCCAGCGACCAGCTGGCTCCACCGCTGACAGCTTTCGACGGGCTTCTTGTCCCCCCCATTGTCGAGCACTTTCTCGGCGTCCGCTTTCTTGCTCGTTGGCCGGGGCGGTTCGCCACGCGAGACGATGCTCACACGCTCCGGCACGAGTTGCTGCGCAAGGCGCCGCGCGTCAGGGTTGTCCGACGCGCCCAGGTAACCCTGCGTCCACACGAACAACAGAAGGTTGGCGAGCAGGAGCAGGAAAACGGTGATTCGCATCGAAATGATCATCCGACCTTGGGCAGGTTTTCTAGCGAAGCACGTATGGCCTCCGCCGGATATTCGAAATCATCGAGTTCGCCGGCGAAATACCGGTCGTAGGCTGCCATGTCGAAATGCCCGTGACCCGTTAGATTGACAAGAATCGTTTTCGCCTCGCCACTGCGTTTGCAACGCAAAGCCTCGTCGATCGCCGCCCGCAGCGCGTGATTGGACTCGGGCGCCGGAATGATTCCCTCGGCACGAGAAAACATGACGCCGGCTTCAAAAGTGGCAAGCTGCGTGACCGCGACCGCCTCAATCAAGCCCTCGTGGTAGAGCTGCGAGACCAGCGGCGAGTCACCATGGTACCGCAATCCACCGGCATGAATCCCCGGGGGCATGAAGTCATGCCCGAGGGTGTACATCTTCATCAAGGGCGTAAAGCCCGAGGCATCGCCAAAGTCATAGGCGTAGGCGCCACGCGTCAAGGTCGGGCACGAGGTCGGCTCGACGGCGACCAGCCTGGTCGGTCGACCGTTCCGGCCACCGGCGGCGTTGTCGGCGATGAACGGAAATGCCAGCCCGGCGAACGACGAACCGCCACCACAGGGTGCAAAAATGACGTCCGGCCAGTCGGCGACCTTCTCGAACTGCTTCTTCGCTTCCTGACCAATGATCGTCTGATGCAGCGCCACGTGATTGAGCACCGAGCCGAGCGCGTAACTGGTATCCGCGCGCCCGGCGGCGTCTTCGACGGCCTCGGAAATGGCAATTCCGAGCGAGCCCTGGTTGTCTGGATCGCTCGCCAGCAGATCACGCCCAGTCTGTGTCATTGGCGATGGGCTAGCGAACACCTCGGCACCCCAGGTCTGCATCATCGAACGCCGGTAGGGCTTCTGCTGGAAGCTGACCTTGACCATGTAGACGCGTACGTCAAGGCCAAACATCTGGCCGGCAAAAGCCATCGAGCAACCCCACTGGCCAGCCCCGGTCTCGGTAGTGATCCGTTTTATCCCCGCCTGCTGGTTGTAAAAAGCCTGTGCTACGGCGGTGTTTGGCTTGTGCGAACCGGCGGGTGAAACACCCTCGTACTTGTAATAGATCCGCGCCGGCGTGGCGAGCAGCTCTTCGAGCCGCCGAGCGCGGATCAAGGGTGACGGACGCCACAGCCGGTAGACTTCGCGCACCGGCTCGGGGATCGGAATCCAGCGCTCACCCGACATTTCCTGCTCGATGATCGCCGCCGGAAATATCGCCCCCATCTGCTCCGGCGAAACCGGCTCGCCGTCCGCAGCGAGCGGCGGCAGCGGCGGCGTCGGCAGGTCGGCGACGACGTTGTACCAGTGCGTCGGAATTTCGGACTGATCGAGGGTAATGCGCAGCGATTCCACGAAACCTCCCGGCATTCTTCTTGTTGAGCGAATCCGCGGAGTATACCCCGGGACACCCCTACTGATCACCACCGCCGAATACGGAGCGGCGCCGCAAAAGGCACCGGAAGGTCGGTGTTACGGGCTGCGCAAGACCGCTCTCGCCTGAAAAACGAGGCGCTGGAATCTGTCACCGGCGGGTGTGCGCCCGTGCCGGCCACGGGCAAGGAGCGTTGGCCAAGCGGCACGGCATCACCCGCCGGCCGGCGCAAAGTTGGTACTGGTCCTGGTGACCACCCCGTCGTTGTTGAAATGGACGTTGAAGTACCAGGTCATCCCCGGCTCGACCTTGGTCTTCCAGTCCCACACCTTTTCCTGTTTCAGCGAGAAGTAAAGCTCGTGCGCCGGTCGACCGAGCAGGTAACGCACTTCGTCGCTGCTCATGCCCGGGCGAACCTTGGCGAAGTTTTCCTCGGTGAGCACCTGACGCACCTCGCGCAGCAACTTGTCGGGCCCGATGACCAGCATGTAGTTGACGACTCCCTCGGGCGTACGCGGATACTCCCAGATACGCGTGCCGTCGGCTTCTACCCACTCCAGAGTGGGTTCGCCCATCAGTTTGCGCACTTCATCGGCACTGCTGACGCCGGGTTTGAGTTTGCTCAGCCGGTCCGCATCGCAGGCCGAGAAGGCAAGTGCGGCCAGTCCGGAAAGCAGGAGACCGGCGAAGAGTTTCATCGACATGTTTTACCGCGCTCCACTGACTGCGACTAGAATCGGTTCCGCGAAGCCGCGAGTATAGACGACCCGACAGCAAGGAGCCCCTGTGAGCCCGATCGAACCCGCAGGTATTGCCCGCAAGGCAGCGCAGCCGGCGAGCAAATGCGGACGCCGTGCAGAGCTCGGGAACCGGCGACGGCGTCTATCGGCAGAAGCCATAGAAGGCACTGCATGTCGTCGCGAGGATCGCCCTTGAACGCTGGCCAGCGCGGCTATCCGCCCGCCGCCGTCGCCTGGAGCGTATGGGGGCTGGGCGCCCTCCTCTATCTGGTCGGCTTCTACCAGCGTGTCGCCCCGGCGGTGATGACCGACCAGCTGATGATCGACTTCTCGATCGGAGCGACCGAACTCGGCAATCTCTCGGCCTTTTATTTCTACTCGTACGTGGCGATGCAGATCCCGACCGGGATCCTTGCCGACCGCTGGGGGCCCCGCCGTCTGCTGAGCGCGGGCGCGTTCGTCGCGGCAATCGGCAGCGCGCTCTTTGCCAGCGCTCCCGATCTGTGGTGGGCAAACGGCGGACGTCTGCTGATCGGGGCCTCGGTCGCCGTTGCCTTCGTCTCGATGCTCAAGCTGGCCAGCCATTGGTTCGCGGCGCAGCAATTCGCCCTCGCCTCCGGACTGGCGCTGGTCTTTGGCGTCGTCGGCGGAGTGATTGCCGGCGTCCCTCTGCGCATGCTCATCGAAGCCTGGGGCTGGCGCTCGGTGATGGGCGTCTCGGCGGCGCTGACCGCACTGCTGGCCATCGCCATCTGGCTGCGCGTGCGCGACGACCCGGCCGACTGGGCTTACGAAAGCCACGCGCAGGCGGCGCACGGCAGCGGGCAGCACGGTTCGATCCTGCGCGGGATGGCCGAAGTGCTCTCCTACCGCAACACCTGGATTCTGCTGATTACGCCGATTGGCATTGCCGGATCGGTCCTCACCTTCGCCGGTCTGTGGGGCGTACCCTTTCTGCGCCAGGTGCATGGCCTCGATACCCGCACCGCGGCGGCGATTACGTCGCTGCTGCTGATCGCCTGGGCGGTCGGAGGACCGCTCCTCGGCACCCTGTCCCAGCGCATGGGCCGCCGCCGACCGCTCTATGTGTGGACGACCGCGGCGGCACTCGCCGGCTGGCTGGTGGTCATCTACGCGCCGCTACCGATGTGGTTGTTGATCGTCACCCTGCTGTTCACCGGGCTGGTCTCCGGCAACCTGATCATCGGCTTCGCTTTCGCCAAGGAATCGGTGCCGGCGCGCCTGACGGGAACCGCTTCGGGGATCTGCAACATGGGGCCGCTGCTCGGCGGCATGTTGCTGCAGCCGGCCGTTGGCTGGCTGCTCGACGACAACTGGCTGGGAGCGACGGAGGGTGGCGCCCGGATTTATGATGCCACCGCGTATCAGACCGGCTTCAGCCTGATGGCCGGCTGCCTGGTGGTTTCGCTGTGCCTGATCCCGTTTGCCAAGGAAACCTACGCCAGGCAGACGCCCTGATTTCGCCGCGGCGCAGGCACTTCAATCTCTTGTGATGCGGCGGTACTGCACGGCTTCGGCAACATGCTGCGCCGCGACGGTCGAACTGCCGCTCAGGTCGGCAATGCTGCGGGCGACCTTGAGCAGGCGATGGTAGGCACGGGCGGAGAGATCGAAGCGACTGATCGCGTGTTTCAGAAGGGCCGCAGCGGCCGCTTCGGGCGCGCACCAATGGTCGATTTCCCGGGTCTCCAAGCGCGCGTTGGCCTTGCCCTGACGCCTGATCTGTGTTTCGCGCGCCAGCACGACGCGGGAACGCACCACCGCCGACGCCTCGCCATCAGCCGGCTGTTGCAGCGCTTCGGCGGGCAAGGCGGGAACCTCGATCTGCAAGTCGATGCGGTCGAGCAGGGGACCCGAGAGCCGACTCCGATAGCGCCGCACCTGCTCCGGCGTGCACCGGCAGCGGCCAGCCGGGTCGCCGTAATAGCCACAGGGGCAGGGATTCATCGCGGCAACCAGCTGAAACTGGGCTGGAAACTCCGCCTGTCGCGCGGCGCGCGAGATGTGGATGCGGCCGCTATCGAGCGGCTCGCGCAGCGCCTCGAGCACGCGCCGGTCGAACTCGGGGATTTCGTCGAGAAAGAGTACGCCCTGATGCGCCAGTGATATCTCGCCGGGACGCGGCACACTGCCGCCGCCGACCAGCGCCGCCGACGAAGCGGTGTGATGTGGCGCCCGATAGGGATGGCGGCGGAAGAACTCGGGGCGAAACTGCCCGGCCAGGGACAATACGGCCGCCGACTCCAGCGCCGCTGACAGGGTCATCGGCGGCAGCAAGCCCGGCAGGCGGCTGGCGAGCATCGACTTGCCGGTACCCGGCGGGCCGGCGAGCAGGATCGAATGCCCGCCCGCTGCGGCAATTTCGAGCGCGCGCTTGGCCTGCGCCTGACCACGCACATCGGCGAGATCGGGATAATCGTCGCCGCTGTCGTCCTCGCGGCTGTCGTCTGCGCGCAGGCATTCGGCCAAGGCACCCTGTCCGGTCAGGTGACCACAAACCTCGAGCAGGGTATTGGCGGCAAGGACCCGCACCTGGCGGGCGAGCGCAGCCTCGCGCGCACTGCTCGCCGGCAGAACGAAGCTTCGTCCCCGGCTGCCGGCGGCAAGGACCATTGCCAGGGCGCCACGGATCGGCCGCAGCTCGCCCGAGAGCGACAGCTCGCCGGCGAATTCATGGTCAGCCAGCGCGGAGGCGGGAATCTGGCCTGTCGCCGCCAGGATGCCGAGCGCAATCGGCAAGTCGAAGCGGCCCGATTCCTTGGGCAGGTCAGCCGGCGCGAGATTGACCGTGATCCGTTTGCTGGGAAAGCTGAAGCCCGAGTTCTGCAGCGCCGCCCGCACCCGATCGCGCGCCTCTTTGACCTCGGTATCGGGCAGGCCAACCAGCGTCACGCTCGGCAAGCCCCCCGCGAGATGCACTTCGACGGCCACTTCCGGGGCCGAAAGACCGTCCAGTCCGCGGCTGTGAACGATGGCCAGTGACATGGTCGCCGATCGTCAATGCGCGCCAGGGGCAGGGCGACGAAATGCAGTCAATCCGGTGGACCTGCCGCGCCCCCGCTCAGGCCGACGGGTCCGGCGGGTTTTCAAGCCGCTCCAGGGACTCCAGGCGCAGCTCGAGCGCCTTCAGCTTCTCGCGGGTGCGCTGCAGGACCTGCGTCTGGATATCGAACTCCTCGCGGCTGACCAGATCGAGCTTGCTGAAGAAGCTGGCAAGTAGCGAACGGGCGTTTTTTTCGATATCGGCAGCGGGACTGGCGGCGATGATGCCTCCCAGCCGGGCGCCAAGTTCTTCGAGAATTCTGGGGTCGAGCATGGGAATCACCGGGACGCAGTTGGTTTCTGAGTGCGCCGAGTTTAGCACAGGCGCGTCGCGCAACCGCGAACGCACCATTACGGTGCATCTCCTTGCCGGCGCCGCTCTATCGCAGTGCAGCAACCAATTCAGGGTGCCGAAGAGATCCTTCATACCATTGATTAATCAACATAAAAAATCGTGGCACGGAAAATGCTTGTACCTGGGCAGCAGTTCGTTTATTCCGTTGTTCAGGGCTCAAGCATGAAAAATGGCGCGCTTTCAAGCTCGTTCCCGGCGGCGTACTGGCCAGCGGGTAAGGCACAGGCAGGTCCACCAGGGAAAGCGCCGCAATGCGGGTGAGCCGCACAGCTTCTAGACAACTTTTGTTTCGACCGGGGAGGCTCCGCCCTCCCCTGACATGGAGTGCAACATGAAACTGGTTACCGCCATCATCAAACCCTTCAAGCTTGACGAAGTGCGAGAAGCGCTGTCGGCGATCGGCGTGCAGGGCATTACGGTCACCGAAGTCAAAGGCTTCGGACGTCAAAAAGGCCACACCGAGCTCTATCGCGGCGCCGAGTACGTCGTCGATTTTCTGCCGAAAGTGAAAGTCGAAGCAGCGATCCGCGACGACCTCCTCGAGCAAACCATCGAGGCCATCGAGAAGTCGGCCAGCACCGGCAAGATCGGCGACGGCAAGATCTTCGTCTCGACCATTGAAGAAGTCATCCGCATCCGCACCGGTGAAACCGGTGAGGAAGCCCTGTGAGGAGCCTGCCATGATACGCATTTTCGCCATCCTCGCCCTGCTTGGAGCCGTCGGCATCGGCGCCCCGGCGTGGGCTGCCGAGACCCCGGCCGGGCTCAACGCGACGAGCGCTGCCATGACTCTGGCACAGGCTCCGTCAGCAACGGCAGAAGTCGCTGCCGCCACCGCCGCGGCCATTGCCGCCGCTGCGCCGGTGGCGACCCTCAGCAAGGCCGACAACGCATGGATCATGGTCTGCGCCGCGCTGGTCATCCTGATGTCGCTGCCCGGGCTGGCCCTCTTTTACGGTGGCCTGGTACGCACCAAGAACATGCTCTCGGTGCTGATGCAGGTGTTCGTGACCTTTGCGCTGATCAGCGTGCTCTGGGTGGTGTATGGCTACTCGCTGGCGTTCACGGAAGGAGGCAGCTTCTTCGGGGTGCTCGACAAGGTCTTCCTGAAAGGAATCACCGCCGATTCGCTTGGCGCCACCTTCTCCAAGGGCGTGTTCATCTCCGAGTTGACCTTCGTCATCTTCCAGGGTGCTTTCGCAGCGATCACTTGCTGCCTGATCGTCGGCGCCTTCGCCGAGCGCGCGAAGTTCGCAGCGATCCTAGTCTTCATGGTGATCTGGTTTACCCTCTCCTACGCACCGATGGCACACATGGTCTGGTACTGGGCAGGTCCCGATGCCTATGTCGATGCCGCTGCCGGCGAGGCGGCCGGGGCAACCGCCGGCTTCCTGTTCCAGAAAGGCGCGCTCGACTTCGCCGGCGGCACCGTGGTGCACATCAACGCGGCGGTTGCCGGCCTGGTCGGTGCATTCATGATCGGCAAGCGGATCGGCTACGGCCGCGAATCGATGGCCCCGCACAGCCTCACCTTCACCATGATCGGTGCCTCACTGCTGTGGTTCGGCTGGTTCGGCTTCAACGCCGGCTCGGCACTCGAAGCGAGCGGTGGATCGGCGCTGGCGATGGTCAACACCTGGTTGGCAACGGCCTGCGCGACAATGTCCTGGATGCTCGCCGAATGGATGATCAAGGGCAAGCCTTCGATGCTCGGTGCAGCTTCCGGAGCGGTCGCCGGGCTGGTGGCGATCACTCCGGCAGCCGGCTTCGTCGGTGTCATGGGCGCCATCGTCATCGGCCTGCTGGCCGGCGTGATCTGCCTGTGGGGTGTCAATGGTCTGAAGCATCTCCTCGGCGCCGACGATTCGCTCGACGTCTTTGGGGTCCATGGCGTCGGCGGCATTCTCGGCGCGATCCTGACGGGGGTCTTCGCAGCACCGTCACTGGGCGGCAGCGGCGTCTATGACTACGTCGCCAACGCTGTCGGCGAATACGACATGACCGCGCAAGTGATCAGCCAGCTGTGGGGCGTCGGCACGGTGATCGTCTGGTCCGGCGTCGTCTCAGTCGTGGCCTTCAAGCTTGTCGACCTGGTGATCGGCTTGCGGGTCCCGGAAGACGAAGAGCGCGAAGGCCTCGACATCACCTCACACGGCGAATCGGCCTACCACTACTGAGCCGATCGACCGTCAAGAACTCTCCCCTTCGGGCGCCCACGTGGCGCCCGTTTTTTTTGCGTGCGCAAGCTGCCCGTGGCGGGGAGGAAGACGCCTGCAGTTCGCATCCCCGGGATGGGGCAAGGGCAACCCCTCGATTCTTGGTGCGTATTCCACACCAAACTGGACACGGATTCCAGAGCAAACTGGACAGTGATTCCACGGCAAACTGGACACCGATTCCAGAGCAAACTGGACAGTCATATGTAATATCGTAGCGCGCGGGATAACCGTGGCACCCTCGGGAGATTTGCCGAGGCCCACATGGCGAATAGCAGGCTATCCATGCGCAAGATTCTTGACGTTTTACGGCTGTCGCTTGAAGGCGGTCGCAGCCACCGCGAGATCGCCCGGGCGATCCACGCCTCCCCGACGACCGTCGGCGATCTCCTCCGCCGCGCGAAGCTCTACGGCATCACCTGGCCACTACCGGCGGGAATGAGCGAGCCACAGCTGGAGGCGCAGCTGTACCCGCCGGCGGCACCGTCGAACCAGACCCGCCCCGAACCCGACTGGCCGGTCGTGCACCGCGAACTGCGGCGCAAGGGCGTCACCCTCGACCTCCTGTGGCAGGAATACAAGACCGAACAACCCGCCGGCTATCGCTACAGCGGCTTCTGCGCCCTTTACCGGCAGTGGGTCGGGCGGCTCTCGCTGAGCCTGCGCCAGACGCATACCCCGGGCGAGAAACTGTTCGTCGACTACGCCGGCCAGACGGTGCCGATCACCGACCCGATGAGCGGCGAAATGCGGCCCGCCGCCATCTTCGTCGCGGTGCTCGGCGCCTCCAACTACACCTACAGCGAGGCCACCTGGAGCCAGAGTCTGCCGGACTGGATCGGCAGCCATGCGCGCACCTTCGAACACCTCGGCGGCGTCACCGCCCTGGTCGTGCCCGACAACCTCAAGAGCGGCGTCACCACCGCCTGCTACTACGAGCCCGAACTCAACCCGACCTATCGCGACCTGGCCACTCATTACGGCACGGCGGTTCTCCCCACCCGGCCTCGTCGCCCGAAAGACAAGGCCAAGGCCGAGGCCGGGGTGCTTCTGGTCGAGCGCTGGGTCCTCGCGCGTCTGCGCCACCAGCGTTTCTTCAGCCTGGCCGAGCTCAACCGGAGCATCGCCGAACTGATGAACTGGCTCAATCACCGGCCGTTCAAGAAGTTGCCCGGTTGCCGCCAATCGGCCTTCGTCGAACTCGATCGCCCCGCTTTGCGGCCCTTGCCGGTCACCCGTTACAAGTTCGCCGAATGGAAAGTCGTCAGGGTCGGCATCGATTACCACGTCGAGGTCGTCGGCCACTACTACTCGGTGCCCTACCGCTTCGCCCGCGAGCAGGTCGATAGCCGGCTGACGGCGAGCACCGTCGAACTCTTCCATCGCGGCACGCGTATCGCCAGTCATGTGCGCAACGACAGCCGCGGCCGGCACACCACCGTCGATGCGCACATGACACCGGCCCATCAGGCGGTACAGGGCTGGAATGCGCCGCGCCTACTCGACTGGGCCCGGCGTATTGGGCCGCATGCCCAAGGCGTCGTGCAGAGCCTGCTGCATCAGCGCCGCCATCCGCAACAGGCCTACCGGGCCTGCCTGGGCATCCTGCGCCTGGGCAAGGCCTACGGGGACGAGCGCCTGGAAGCGGCCTGCGAGCGGGCCATCGCCATTGGCGCGACGTCCTACAGCAGCCTGAAATCGATCTTGAAGAACGGGCTAGACAAGCAGCGCGTGAGCACCCCGGGCCAGACCCATTTACCTCCGGAGCACGCCAATGTGCGTGGCCCCGGTTACTACCCAATCCTCTCAACTTAGCATAAATGCATAGCGGCGATCGTGGCTTGAATGGCGTTCATTTTCATTGCATAATTGAGCTGTAACGTATTGTTTATAAAGGGTAATTGCATGACGCCCTTCATATGCGAAAGTAATTAACGGGCTTGCCAACTATCTGTTTTCACAGGAGTTATTGGAAGGCGCCCGTCTCAAGCCGAAGTATTTCACCCGCGACCGCACGCTCAGC